>Ga0209174_10000063_pt1 | contig 75635 bp, 68 predicted proteins | sample JI91814BDNA_FD_187505 | JGI IMG/M metagenome (GOLD analysis project Ga0209174, IMG submission 187505) | Wastewater effluent complex algal communities from Wisconsin, to seasonally profile nutrient transformation and Carbon sequestration -... | ecosystem: Engineered > WWTP > Effluent > Algae...
CGTTGGTACTTATACTCCAGCTAACAACTACAATGGCCCCGTAGTTCTACAAGTCACCGTATCAGATGGCTCAACTACTACTACTAAACAAATTCTCGTCAACGTTATCGCCAGCAACGATGCTCCTGTAGCAAGTTCTTTCACTATGAGCATGATCCAAAATTCCGCACTAATAATAAGCGTTACAGAATTACTCACTCATGTTGTTGATGTTGATGGAGATATTTTATCAATAACTTCATTGTCGGCAAATAATGGTACTTTAACAGATAATCATAATGGTACCTGGACATTTGTCCCTAATGCCAACTTTAATGGCAATATAGATTTACAATATACTGTATCTGATGGAGCCAATAATGTATCACAATATGCAACTATCAATGTAGTACATGATGCTAACGATCTACAATTTAATGTTGATAATCTCGATATTACTAGCACCGGTAATTTCGTCGATGCTGACGGCGATCACATACAAGCAACTTATGGTGCCAATGATTCCACCGTTGTATCGTTACAACAAGAAGGTTCTTCTGGCACAACAACTGTCAATGCTAGTAGCAGTAATTCCGAAACCATAACTTTAAATGATTTTGACAAAACTAATTTACATCTAGGTGACAATGGCGATAGTTCTGTAAACATTATCAATACTACTAGTGGTAATATTACTACTGGTGATGGTAATGATAGTATTAACATTAGTACTGATAGTACTGCACATGGTAGTGATAATGCTTTAAATATTAATAGTGGCAGTGGTAATGATGACATAAATGTAACAGGTTACAATGAAAGTACCTCTATTAATATTAATACTGGTTCAGGCAATAATGATGTAACTTTAACCGGCAAGTACGCAAATTCAGATATACATGGTGGTAGTGGTGATGATGTTATCACTGGTAGCAGTGAAGGCAATGATACCTATCATTTTGGCTATGGACAAGGCGACGATCTATTCAATGGTGGCGGTGGCATTGGCTGGGCCGATAGCATCGTCTTAGAATCAAATAGCCCAGTAACTGTGATACAAAATGGCAGCAATTCTTGGACTTTAATGATCGATGGTCAAGAAGCCCATTTAAGTACTGATGTCAGCGGCTCTGTTACCAACAACCACATTGACTTCAATGGCGCAGCACAAGGTACCATAACCATGGCTGATGGTAGCTCTGTCAACTTCCAAAATATAGATCACGTAGAATGGTAATTATTCTATAACATCCAACATCGAGTAAAAACCAGGCTGTTTGCCATAAATCCAACGCGCGGCCAGGATTGCTCCTTGCGCGTAAATAGTCCGATCGTTAGCAACATGTGCAATAACTATTTTTTCAAAATCGTTACTAAATGTCACGCTGTGTTCACCAATTACTTCACCACGCCGTTCACTAGCAAAACTAACATCCCTGTCACCAAGAATTCTACCCATTTGTTTAGCAGTACCAGACGGAGCATCTTTCTTATGTTGGTGGTGCAAGTCATCTATACGCACTTGCCATTGTTCATCAAACATTTTATTTGCTAAGGATAATAATTTAAAGCATTTGTTTACCCCTATGCTCATATTTGCTGATTGCACAATAGGTATATCTTGTGAGGCTAATTTGATCTGATTAATTTGTTTAGAATTGAAGCCTGTAGAGCCTATAACCATAGCTTTATTATAAGCCAAACAAAATTCTAAATGCTCCATGACCCCTAATGGTAAGGTAAAATCTATCAATACCTCGAAAGCATCTGGTACTAAATTTTCCGTGACTACCAAATCACTATTCGCTACTTTGCAACCCACTAGAGAACTTTCTACCCTAGCCTTAGCGCAAGCCAGTTGTAAATCATTTTCTAATAAAATCTGCTGGGCAATTGCTTGCCCCATTCTACCATTTACACCAGGAATTGCTATTTTAATCAAAATTTCATTTCCTCAAAAAAAGCCTTAACATTCTTAAACCAAGATCTAGCTTGCGGGCTGTGCTTGTCCTGATCACCAGCTAGACTATCATTAAGCTTTTCTAGCAATTCTTTTTGTTCCTTGCTTAAGTTTACCGGGGTTTCAACAGTTACTCTACATAAGCAATCACCAACTCCATTACTATGCAAAGTTTTTACGCCTTTGCCACGTAAACGAAACAATTTTCCAGTTTGCGTTTCTGGTGGAATCTTCAACATTACCCTACCATTCAACGTTGGGACTTCTACTTCACCCCCCAAAGCCATAATAGTAAAACTCACCGGTACGTCGCAATACAAATTCATGCCGTCACGCGTAAAGATATGATGTGGTCGTACATGCACTTGCACGTAGAGATCTCCTGCCGGTCCGCCATGTGGCCCAGCCTCACCTTCACCAGCTAAACGAACCCTATCATTATTATCAACACCTGGTGGTATTTTAATTGATAAAGTCTTAGCTTCTGGTAAGCGCCCTTCACCATGACAAACCGCACAGAAATCTTTTATCACTTGACCACTGCCACTACAAGTTGGACAGGTTTGTTGAATAGAAAAAAATCCTTGTTGCATGCGTACCTGTCCGTGGCCATGACAAGTAGTACAGGTAACTGGTTTAGCCCCGTCTTTAGCACCAGAACCATGACAAGTTTTACACGCAACCAAAGTATTAATATTGACTGTAATAGTTTTGCCACGCACTGCCTCTTCCAGGCTAAGTTCCAGATTATAACGCAAATCCGCACCATGCATGGCTCTACTGCGGTGATGCCCGGCTGCGGCACCGCCCATAGAGCCACCACCACCAAAAATATCACCAAAGATATCGCCAAAAATATCACTGAAATTAGCTTGCGCGTGCGCACGAGCACGAGCCGCAGTAGCTGGATCTATGCCATCATGGCCATGTAAATCATACATGGCCCGTTTCTCTTTATCAGATAGGATTTCATAAGCCTCATTTACCGATTTAAATTTAGCCTCTGCATCCTTATCTTCTTTGTTACGATCTGGATGATACTTCATAGCTAATTTACGATAAGCTTTTTTAATCTCATCGTCGCTAGCCTTACGATCGACACTCAGGATCGTATAATAGTCTTCTTTTTTTGACATTTACACTACTTCTTATCTTTATCCTTAACTTCTTCAAATTCAGCATCAACGGCTTCGTCATTGCTACTACTATTAGAAGTATCGGGTTTAAAGTCAGCAGCAGCTCCTTCTGGCGTTGTCGCTGATGATTTAGCTTGCGAATACATACGTTCCGCTAATTTACCAGAAGCCTCTGTTAAAACATTGGTTTTCGCTTCGATGGCATCTTTGTCGTTAGTTTTTAATACCTCTTTCAATGCTTCAATCGCAGCAGTAATTTCACTACGTTCGCTATCTGTAACCTGAACATTGCTATCCTTCAAGGTCTTTTCCGTAGCATGAATTATTGCATCAGCATGATTACGCGCTGCCGCCAATTGTTGGAACTTTTTATCTTCTTCAGCATGTGATTCAGCATCACGGACCATTTTTTCTACTTCTGCGTCAGACAAACCACTAGAGGCTTTGATCACAATCTTTTGTTCACGATTAGTAGCAACATCTTTAGCTGAAACACTGAGAATACCGTTAGCATCTATATCAAAGCTAACTTCAATCTGTGGCACGCCACGTGGTGCTGGTGGTATATCACTTAAATCAAATTGCCCCAAAAATTTATTGGCTTCCGCTTGTTCACGTTCACCTTGGAATACTCTGATAGTAACTGCAGTTTGATTATCCGAAGCAGTAGAAAATACTTGTGCTTTTTTAGTCGGAATTGTTGTGTTCTTATCAATTAGCTTGGTCATAACACCGCCCATAGTTTCCAAGCCTAATGACAACGGCGTAACATCCAATAATAAAACATCTTTTACCGCACCAGATAATACGCCGCCCTGTATCGCTGCACCAATAGCTACTGCTTCGTCTGGATTAACATCTTTGCGTGGTTCTTTACCAAAGAATTTCTTAACTACTTCTTGTACTTTCGGCATACGTGTTTGACCACCTACCAAAATTACAGCACCGATATCACTTAGTGACTTGCCAGAATCTTTCAATGCGATACGACACGGTTCTTGAGTTTTTTCAATTAAATCTTCTACTAATGATTCTAATTTGGCTCTTGTTAGTTTCATATTTAAATGTTTTGGTCCACTAGCATCGGCAGTAATATACGGTAAATTGATATCCACTTGTTCGCGTGATGATAATTCAATTTTGGCTTTTTCCGATGCTTCTTTCAAACGCTGCAAAGCAATAGAGTCATTCTTTAAATCTACACCAGTTTCTTTCTTAAATTCCGCAACGATATAGTCAATGATACGCATATCAAAATCTTCACCGCCTAAGAAAGTGTCACCATTGGTGGCCAATACTTCAAACTGATGCTCACCATCTACTTCGGCAATTTCAATAATTGATACGTCAAAAGTACCACCACCTAAGTCATACACAGCAATAATATTATCGCCTTTTTGTTTATCCATACCATATGCTAAAGCAGCGGCAGTAGGTTCATTAATAATACGTTTTACTTCTAAACCAGCAATACGGCCAGCATCTTTAGTAGCTTGACGCTGTGAATCATTAAAGTATGCCGGGACAGTAATAACTGCTGAATGCACCTCTTTACCCAAATAATCTTCGGCTGTCTTTTTCATCTTAATCAAGATTTCTGCAGAAATTTGTGGTGGCGCTATTTGCTCACCCTTAGAGGTTTGTACCCACGCATCACCGTTAGGCGCTTTAATAATTTCATACGGCACAATGCCTTTATCTTTAACAACCATCGGATCGGTATAATTACGCCCCATGAGTCGCTTAATTGCATAAAAGGTATTTTTGGAATTCGTAACACGTTGATTTTTAGCTGATACGCCGACCAATTTTTCACCGTCATTAGTATAAGCAACTACCGAGGGAGTAGTGCGATCGCCTTCACTATTCTCAATTACCCTAGGCTTACCCCCTTCCAAAATTGCTACGCAAGAATTAGTGGTTCCTAGGTCGATCCCGATAATAACTTCTGACATGTGCACATTCTCCTAAATTTTTTTAATTAATTAGATGATAAACAACAGATGGGGATTAATTCCCACATTTCAAGTGCGGTTACTCGCTGTCTGTCTGGGCTTTTGCAACCACAACCCTAGCTGGGCGTAAAACACGATCTTGGATAGTAAAACCTTTCTGCACCACTGTTAACACTCTATTTGGATCTAGTTCTGTAGTGGCTTGCGTTGTTAAAGCCTCATGTTGCTTTGGATCAAAAACATCGCCCTGTGGGTTAATTTGCTTGATATTGAATTTATCCAAGGCATCCAACAATAATTTATGCGTTAGCTGCATCCCTTCGCGCAAATGTATTATTTGCGTTTTATCTGGTTCTGATATTGCAGCCAAGCCATGCTCTAGACTATCTACAACGTTTAATAATTCACGCGCTAATTTCTCTACTGCAAATTTATGGGCGTTTTCCACGTCAATAGCTGATCGACGACGCATATTTTCTACTTCAGCCTTAAAACGCAGCATTTTATCATTTGCTTCCGCCAATTCTGTCTCAGCCATGGCCAATCTTTCTTGTAAATCTTCTACAGAAGCAGTTTCGGTAAATTCAGGTTCTGTTACCGGATTGTCTTCTTGTTCATCTTGGTTTTCTTTTTTATCAGACACAAACTATCCCCCTTAAAATCTATGCTTTACTATTATGGGGCTTTAGCATTGAATTTCAAGACGGCTTGTTTAATTTGTTCTATTTGTTGTAAGGCTGCTCGACGACCGGCTTCGTAAAACTCCTCTACTTCCTCATCGTCAAAAGGGCCAAAACCAATAATATCTGGACGAATAACTATATCAGCATTGCTCGCTTGGCGTTGTGCCAATTCATAAAAAGACATATCTATAACCCGCCCAGTAATTTGAAATGCGTTGGTAGGCTCAACCCGAGATGGCCGCTTACAAATATCTACAGCAATTATTAGCTTAGGGCTGTATTGTTTAGCTAATGCCACTGGTATTGGCGCTAATACCCCACCATCCACCAATGAATTTTCATAAACATTAACTGGAGCAAAATACGGTGGTAGGGCCATGGAGGCATGCACAGCAGGAATAATCGGCCCTGTTTGTAATGGCTCGAGTTTATTGTCAATGATACTAGTAGTCGCAACAATTAATGGGATTTTCAATTCTTCAAAATTTCTAGACCGCAGTTTGCTTAACATAAAATCTTGCAGGGCCCGCCCACGAATTGGGCCGGTGGGACAAAATGGTGCCTTAAGGGTACAAATTATTGACGTATCAATTAGAGTATTGTAATTAGCATGCATTAATTTGTTTTTTAGTTCTTTGGCATTCGGGTTATCTGCATAAAAAGCCCCCACAAAACTACCTGCACTACAACCAACAATAAGATCAATGGGAATATTATTTTCTTCTAATACCTCTATAACTCCAATATGCGCTGAACCACGAAATCCACCGGAACTTAAGACCAACGCAACGCGTACATCTTTAATTGGTTTAGTGACTGGCGGTGGCATATCTGGCACTTTTATTTGCGCATGAGGTTGATAGCCACAACCAGTAGCCATCAAAATCGTGAGTGAGACAATTAGCAATCTTCCAATCAAGGTTGACCTATCAATGCTATTATATAATCGACTATCTATTTGCCCCATAGTTTGAATTATAACCTATTGGATGGCTATTACCATTTCTATTCGGCAATATAATTACTTGACATATGTGCAATATTTAGCAAAACTTTAACGGAGGCAAAAACGCCAAGGTCAATTATGATTAAACATTTTCCACGCATCGGCATCTTTGCAAAGCCAACTGGCGAAAATATAACTACGTATATACAGGATTGTTACAACTTTTTACAGCAACGTGGACACGAAGTTGTCTTTGATAAAAATAGTGCCCATCGTCTACCACAATTAAAGGCGACTGTAGTAACAGATCAAACCATTGGCAATTTATGTGATTTGGCAATTGTAATTGGCGGTGATGGCAGTTTGCTAAAAACGTCCCGTTTAATTGCTAACCATGGAATTCCAGCTATAGGTATTAACGGCGGCAATCTTGGTTTCTTAGCAGATATAAAGCCTCAAGATATAATCGATGTTCTGACGCCGATATTAGACGGCCAATATTACGAAGAGCAACGTGTTATGCTGAATGCCAGTATTGTACAAGACAAAAATCATATCCAAGATCATTTGGCCCTGAATGATGTAGTTATGCATCATGGTGATATAGCACGACTAATCGAATTTCAAATTTATATCGACGATCAATTTGTTGTTGATCAAAGAGCCGATGGAGTTATTACTTCCACGCCTACTGGTTCGACTGGTTATGCTCTATCTGGCGGTGGCCCGATTGTTTATCCAACATTAGATGTTATAACCCTCATGCCAATGTTTCCGCATGCCTTAAATACTCGACCAATAGTAATCGATAAAAATAGCAAAATTCGTCTAGTATTAAACCAATCTAATAAAATGCACGCTAAATTTAGCTGCGATGGTCAAGTGCATATTACTTTAAACGCTGGAGACGAGGTGCACATCGTGGCAAATAAACACAAATTACGTTTACTACATCCAAAAAATTATAATTATTTTGCGATACTAAGAAACAAGTTAGGCTGGAATCTAAACCCACAGGAATAAAATGCTCACTCACTTAACGGTAAAAAACCTAGCTATTGTTGACGAACTAGAATTAAGTTTTACACCTGGCATGCATGCCATAACTGGTGAAACCGGCGCTGGTAAATCTATAATTATCGATGCGCTTAGCATAGCTTTAGGCGAACGGGCGTTTGTCGATCACATTCGCGCTGGGCAAACTCAAGCTGAAGTTACCGCTAGTTTTAATATTAGCAACATTGCAGCAGTACAAGAGTTATTAATTCAACAAGAGTTGCCTGCAGAGGAATGTGTGATTCGTAGGATTATTAATACCGATGGTCGTTCTCGAGCTTATATCAACGGTTGTGCTGTTTCTGTACAACAAATAAAAACCTTGGCTCCATATTTGGTACATATTCATAGTCAACACCAACATCATGCGTTATTGGATAGCGAATATCAACGCCAGCTTCTAGATGAGTATGCCGAACATACTGAATTATTACTAGAAGTCAAAAGATTGTACCATGAATGGCTTGCCATAAAACAACAAATTCAATTACTGACAGATGGACAGAAACAAGCCGATAAATTGGCTTTGTTAAACTATCAATTACAAGAATTAGAATCTTTAAGTATACAAGTAGATGAAGTAAAAATTTTAAATCAAAAACATACAGAATTGGCCCAAGCTGATGAGTTATTAGCAACTTGTCAAAGAATAAGCGCCACCATTTCTGGTGATACCGAAATTGAGACTGACAAGAATAACCTGCTTGATCAACTCCATAATATCGCTACACAACTAAACAATATCGGTAAAATCACTCCTCAATTAATGCCATCCATGGAATTAATTAAACAAGCGATAATTAACTTAACCGAAGCCAATGCAGAATTATCCTCTTACATAGAAAAGTTAGATCTTGATCCTCAACAATTACTATTAGTAGAACAAAGATTAACTAATATTCATGCTATTGCCAGAAAACTTAAGGTTACCCCTGAATTTTTACACCAACACTATTTAGAATTGTGTAAACAACATCAAACGCTAATCTCAGCAACAGCACAATTAGAAACCTTGCAACAACAATTACAAGTTGTTGCACAAAATTATATGTTGGTGGCAGAAAAACTAAGCAGCAGTCGCAATTCTGCTGGTACTCGTCTGGCAGCTGCTGTTATCGAGCGTTTAAAATCCTTAGAAATGCCAAACGCTAAATTTATTGTGCATTATGAAAAAAATAAACATAAAGATCTTACCCCTTACGGAAATGAAAGTATAAACTTCATGGTTTGCACCAATCCTGGACAATCATTAGGTCCATTAAAGAAAATTGCTTCTGGCGGAGAATTATCAAGAATTAGTTTAGCCATACAAGTAATCACTGCGCAAAAAATATCTATCCCAACGCTTATTTTGGATGAAGTGGATGTTGGTATTAGTGGTAAAACTGCCGCTACAGTTGGCGCATTAATCCGTGAATTAAGTTGCAACGCCCAAATTCTCTGTATTACCCACCTAGCACAAGTAGCTGCACAAGCACATAGCCATTTCAAAGTACAGAAGACTCAAAGCACAGAAACCACTTGCACCCAAATAATTAATTTGTCACCTAAAGAGCGTGCTACCGAACTAGCCAGATTAATTGGCGGTATAAACTTAACTGCCGAAGCATTGGCTCATGCACAGCAGTTATTAGAATCCGTAAATACTTAACGTTATATTAACTGACAGATATTGCATATGTGTACAGACCATGGCACTATATTGCTGTAGTTTATTATAACAAGGATAAGCAGCAATGATGCAAATGACTCAAGAACAGCGAATTAAAATCATAGACTTTCTTATGGTTTTTATAATTTTAGTAGCTGCCAGTGTTTTTACAACAAGTGTATTAAACTTAAATTTTGTATTACCTGATATAGGTACCATAACTAGTTTAATGGTAGATAATCCAATAAAAATCATCATGTCCTTCTTAGTTGTCGCAGCCACTTTAAGCGATAGATGTTTAGCATATGCCGTTGCATTTAAACAATATATGCAAAACTTGGTTATGCCTGTAGAAAATATCGCTGAATCAGGGCTAATAGATTCATCTACAAATACAAACAACAATAACATTACAACCACGCTTGCTATACCAGAAATAACAAACCAAAACACATATGTTACACCGACGCCCGTAGTTAGAACAGAGCAAGCAAACCAGGGTAGTGATAATACCGAGCAACCGCCCAGAATAGAGGAGCCACAAAATAACGATAACCAGAGAAGGCCATTTGACAACATAGCAAAAATTATTGCTATATGTTCCTCCGCAACGATAGGAGGAGTATTCTATCGGTATCGCAATGAATTGTTATCAACTATAGATCGATATTTTAACAACCATATAGATGAAAATACCAAACAAAAAGAAACACAAACTTCTAAACCTAAACCATAATTATTAAAATCCTAGTTAAAGCTTGGAACATAACATACTAGAATTTTGTATTTAAATAATTATTTAGTGTTGTTGAATACATTTTATTATCACGTTATACTGTGCTTTAATTAGGAAACATTTATGGAGATCGAAAAATGGAAAGACAAGATCCTGTTGAACCAACTACTATCGAAAAGCCTGTAATCACAGAACCAACTGTTGAAAGGCCAACAGAAGAACCAACTAAACCAGAAACAACAGAGGCACCAAAAACTGCAATGAGACCTCGTTTCTAGTTATCACGGAATATGGGTTGCTATGTTTTTCCAGCAACCCATTTTCTTAATTCAAAGAGAATCTCTATCTATTTAATACCGCGCATGTCAATTCGCCCTTAGCAATAAGTTTATCATTGCCAGCAGCATTAACGTCTATATCCCACACGTGTTTTTGTCTGCCTAAATGCACAGGCTTGCAAGTCGCAATTACAATACCGTTTTCTATAGGGCGCAAATGATTAACATGAATAAATGAACCAACAGAATATTGTTGCTCTGGATCAAGGCACATGCGCGATGCAAAACTGCCAACTGTCTCCACCAACACACAAGTTGCTCCGCCGTGCATAATGCCATGGATCTGTAGCAAATCTGCAGTTACTTCCATACTGGCACATAAATAATCCGCACCAATAGCACTAATAGTGATCCCTAATAATTTAACGAGACCAGTTTGTTTAGTAAAAAACTCCAACTCTGGTAGTGAATATTCTTTAAACCAAATCAATTTTGTATCCTTACTATATCCCTCGCACTTCAAAATGCGAACATTGAATTAATGCATGCTTATGGTAACATACACTCATTATAGAAAGAAAGTTATCAGCCAAGCAACGCAGTGGTTTAATATCACGACATCGAAGAGAGCGTGATAAGCTGTATATGTGATCGAATTAAAACAGCTCTAGCCTATGATGATGGTTACAGTTACTCAGAGATTAGCCGTATTTTATTACTGTATTTGGTTCGCCAACACATTATTAAAAGAGCATATGATTGATGAGACACATTTAGGATTATTTAGCTTTGCTGAAACACCACAACAAATATTAGAGCAAATTCAAAACTTTTATCATAAATAATACTGCGCCGTATAAAAATTGTTTGAAATTAAATGCAAATAGCTTTTATAGACATTTAAAATGTTTATAGTTAGAAAATATATTTTATATTTGCGTATACAAGATTATTAAAATATCGAGCTTTAACGCTAAAATCATAGGCTGCTTTTAACTCAAGGTTATTAGATAATTTATACATGGCACTGGCACCTAGCAAACCAGTAACTCTACCTGGTTGTGCTGAAGTATTTAATACAGGACCACCAGTTATAAATGCAGAATTCACATTTATATTACCAGCCTTTACATCATAATATCCAATTAAATGCAGCTCTGGTACTATGCTCACGTTATTTTTTGTATACATGCGGCCTATTTCTAAACCAGCCCCAATGGTTGCTACAGAACTATGATATGGCTGGACACTCATACCCAAACTACCAGCATTAGTTTCAGAATATGCATCTTGTTTTAAATAAGTGTAATTAATTGATGTCATAGGTGTTATATAACTGCGGGGACGATGAAATTTTTTACCTAAAATGGCTTGTATAGAATATTGTTGGCCATCATATGTAGATTTTGCAACACTATAAACGTTACCGACAATAATGCTTCTATTACCAGAGTATGCATTTTTACCGCCTATAACGATTAAATCTAAAAATATATTTTTGGCAAAATCGTAAGTCCCATACAAAAATCCGATATATGATTTTAAATTGGTATTAGTATCATAATAATTTATAGATTTTATAACTGAATATGCATAACTAGCGCCCAAACCTAAAGTAATTTTATCATTAAATTCTCTATCTACACCAAACATTATTCCGGAAATATTGTCTTTGTATCCTGATAAATTTTTATAATTACCTTGTCTACCACCAACATAAAATGGTCTTATCCACAATCCATAATTCGCTTTAGCATCACCAGCTGCATAATATTGCGTATTGCGCAAGCAAGCCAGGCGTGTATTAATTTGCGTATTTTGTTTATTATTAACGTTTAATGCTAAAAAGGTGCTAGCGACAAACGGTTGTATTTGAGCCAAAGCTGTATCTAATTGCGCGCTATCCTCAATTGAATTTAAGGCGCTAATCAATGCACTTTGTTCTGTAGTTGGATTATTAGCACTTACTACATCAAGAAACTCACCGATATTTTTGCCAACACTAGTGTTTGCACGTTGCTCTAAATTAGCTTTTGTTAAAATTTTTAATAACACTGAATTACCGGGATACTCTAATGAATATGTTAAATTATTTGGTAGCCCGCTAGTTGTAATATTGGCAAAAGTGCCATTTAGTGCTGCGGCAGATAAAATTGTATAATTATTATTTACATATGTACCATCATCAAAAATTAAGCTCAAAGCGCCATTTAGATTAGCTGTACCTGATACCATAAGTTTTGAACTAGAGTTAGGATCTAACTCTATCTGCGTTATTGCGGCGGAATTTAAAGTTAAATTGCCATTAATATTCAAGGTACCAATCGAGGTGCCTGGAGCAATGTTGCCATTATTTATAACATTACCAATTATTGTGCCATTACCTTGCAGCTGGGCACCAGCAGCAACAGTTATAGCGCTGGTAAGCTGGCCAGTTACACTTAAAATACCAGCACTAACACTCGCACCACCGCCTATACTATTAGTTCCAGATAATATTAATTTTCCGGTACCAGTTTTAGCAAAGGTTCCGCTACCGCTAATATTATGACTATATGCGCCATCACTATTTTGGTTAAAAATTAATGCTGCATTATTTACTACAGGCACTACTATACTGTTGGTATTACCTTTTATTGCTCCAGCTGAAATGGTTATTGTTCCTGTATTTATATTATTACCTAATAAAGTCAGTGTTGAACCATCAGTTTTTTGAATTGTACTAGAGCCAGACAATATGCCACTTAATGTATAATCATTATTACCGGCAAATGTTATGTTAAAACCGCTACCTAATATAAAATTATTAGCAACCGTACCAGCACCAGCAGTAGATGCAACCGCGAAACTGCCTGTTAATGTCACATTACCTGTACCAAGTGCAGTAGGATTGCCAATAGATACCCGACCATTGTTTATGCTTGTACCACCAGAATAAGAGTTAGCTCCAGTTAGAGTTTTATTTGCAGTACCAGTAAAAGTTACACTACCAGTACCACTAATTACAGCACTATAAGTATATGAAGAATTGCTATTAAAAATTAGATTTGCGTTATTTTCAATATTACCATGCACTGAACCTGATGCAGCACCAGGTCCAATTGAAAGACCACCTTGTGAAATTTTATAATTTACACCATTATTTGAAGTATTGGTTAAAGTCATAGTTCCACTATCAGTCTTAGTGATAGTGCCACCAGTACCGCTTAATGTGCCTTGATAAGTAAAATTTGTGCTATCGCCTAAAGTAAAATTACTATTTACATTAATAACAGAGCCTGAAGCGCCACCGCCTCCAGCAATTCTACCAACTACTATTGGCGCATTTATATTTAAATTACTCGGACTATTAAAATTTATTATCGTACTGCTATTGCCAGTTGCATTATTATTGAAAGTTAAAGTGCCGCCTGTCACACTAAAGGTAACTGAATTGCAAGCAGCATTATTATTAAACTCTACACTGCTGTCACTTGCCATACTTAAGGTCAAAGGGCTAGCCGTTGTTATGCCGGCATCATAAAATTTTACTGCCACACTGGAATTTACATTAAAATTATAACCAGAAGTAGTAGTGTTCCATGTTCCAATTAATGCGTTAGCACTTATAACTGGTGTTTTAAAACTAGAAGCCCCAAAAGTTGCAACATCGGTACTATTAACGCTACCGCCTGGAACGCTACCACCCGACCAATTTGCATCAGTATTATAATCAGATGTAGCTGGACTCCATGTAGCGCTAGCTGCACTTACCGTAAGTGGCATAACACAAGCAAAATTTGTTACAAATAAAGTAACAAGACGACTTTTACCCAAATATAGCCACCAGCGCATAGATTCAAATCCATTTAAAGAAAAAAACCATTTATAGTCTAGGATATTAATTGCCAACACACAAAGTTAGCTATAATGATAACTTTTATGATGATGTGACTAATTATTGTACACTTCTATAGACATAAATGATGTTTGTAATTTGCTGTATCTTTGCCAAAACACTGCCTAATCTATCTATATTTGGCCCTTGTTAAACAAGGGCTACAGACTATATTTTGTAAATTATCAAAAGACATCAAGATGGTTTCAGATTTCGCTTTATTGTATTAACACATTCAACAACAATTGCTAAGCTGAGATTAGAGTTTCTAAGCTGTTGAATTCCATCTGTTAAATTTCGCATATTTGGCCCCATGTTTATAATTGGTTTTCCAACTCGCATCGCAGAATTTTTCAAATTATTATTAATTTCTGTGATAGATTTTGATAAATAATTATTATATAGGCCATCAGCAGCAACAAATTTTCCCTTGGTTGTTTGTCGCTTATTTTTCTGATTTGTTGAATTTTCTTGCCCAGACAAAGATGGGCTACTTATGGCAGAAAACAACATGCTACTATTAGTGTTCATAGGTTGGTCCGTGCTAATAGAACTACTGCTAGGGCCGACATTTAAATTATCGTTTTCTTTTTTAATATAATCCCCTTCAATATAATCATTTATTTTTTTTAACGCTTCTGCAGATAAAACTTTACTTATAGCATCCTTAACAAGATCTAAAGTAAAATACCCTAACTTGTTTTCTCCTTTGCCACGACCATGTGGCTTACAAATCCCAGATTTTTGTTCTATAAAATCATCTCTATGTACGCCTAATGCCGTCATTTTATTTGAAAAAACCACTGTACAATGTGAACCATTTTTACCTTGTATAATGTCTCCGCCCAATTTTCTTATTAATGTCTCCACCTGGTCAAAACGGACATTTTTATTTGCAGAGAACAAAAAACTTATACTTTGAATATTTTTTTCAACCAATTCATCCGATACACAATATTTTTTGGATTGTTCTTTTAAAAACAAAACATCGTTTTTTATTTCATCCCTGCGTTTTGTTTTTAATATTTCTCTTTCACGCTTTTCGTTTTCTTTAGAAGATATTAGTGCGTTTAAATCATGCTCTATTTGTTGCAATTCCTCTTTTAGAGCAACGTCATTGTAATCAGCAGTCATTGCCACATCTAAAACAGATTCTATTATTTCTTTATTCGGATTCTCCTCATTACCAGCGCTTTTCAAGAATGGCTGTATCACTTCCTGTTCTATATTATTATTATTTTCAACGCTCAATGTATCATTTAAAGATGATTCTATCTCTGCTTTTGATACAATTGTACTGGTGTATACAGCATATTCTACAGGGTTTAATTTAACTTCATCATCAATTTTTTTAATATCAACATTGGATTCTTTTTTGTCTTCTAAAGCGAATATATTTTTTTTAACTTCTTTTAGTTTGTTATAATATTCGAGCATCTGTTCATTGTTATAGTAATAATAATCATTATACTCTTCAAACAACAAATCAACTTCACTAATGCCATGGGGGACATATATTTTGGAACTTTGAATACGATTTGCTTTATTCTTAAGAACAGATATAAATTTTGTATTGTCATCAATTTTTTTAGAAGTTTTTTCTTTCAAGCTCTCATGTAACTGCCCAATTTTCTCATATAGTTCATTTTCAAATTCTTTAATTTCTGCTTTAAGTTCTAATTGGTTTTTTAAAATATCTTTCATTTCTTTCTTAGGAACCTGAGAATATTCGCTTCCTCCAACTGCGTAGCCAACCTTAGTTTCAATATATTCATCAAAAAATTTTCTTTCATAATCACCGGCAGCATCGTATAATAAATCCCATACTGCCTGTAGAGCAAACAGCTCACATCTCTCATCAAGATTCATATAATCTTGTTCAATGTTAAAATATAGTGGACTTGATGCACTACCAGAGACATTTATTGTTGATTTTGGTTTTTTATTTGTGTTTTTGCTTTTGTTTTTTTTTAAAATTTTTTTATGTATATCTTCATTTTTAATTTTTAAAAATCTATAATTAAATTCTTCAGTATTAATTTTTATATCTAATCTATGCATTAATTTTAATAAACCAGCTTCTTTGCTAGAAACATCGTTTATCAATTGGTAGATCTCTTTCAAAAATTTCAAATCCTCATTTATAGCATATAAAATTACTTGTCGCATGTTTTCTAAAAAATTTTTTAATTCCTGCTCATTGTATTTAAATCTGCTTTCTGCATTCAATAGATTCTCTCGAGAGTTAGGATCATATCTGTACATGAATTCACGAAGTAGCAAAAAATCAAAGCTTAATAGTCTACTAGATAAACTCTCATTATAAATTATGCGACTTTGTATAATATCTAATGAACCAACTAGAGCCTTTTCTATTCCCATTTTTTAACCCCTTCAATGCCTAAATTATGTGTAAAAATAGTAATCATTGTAATACAAAATATATTTCAAGTAAAATTAATGCAGTGCTGCAACTTACGAAAAACGTGTAATATACCGTTTTTATTTATTTTACAAGATCATACGGCATACACGCATCTCGTAAATTGCTAATTAAGTTTTAAGATTATCCACAGTCAAACGGTGATTTAATCAACGAGATCCTGGTTTAAGTTTACAGCCATATATTTTTGCAATTGTTTTTAACTCTTCGCGCAACGAGCTGGCATGCTCTGAAAACTCTATCCCCTTGCCACTATATTTTGCCCCTAGTTCACTTATTGCTTCTGATGTTTTTTTACCATATTTTATAATTTTGGCACTTTCTAAATCCTCTATGCCATCGGCTGTTTGCGCATTAGCCATTTCACTTATTTCTTCAGCCAACTTCCAAGCTTCATTTAAGGAGTTACAAATAAGATCCTTTCTTTTTTCAGAAAACCACAACATAGACATATACCTCTATTTAATATGTATTTAACATCAAGCATATGTCTTAGCCAACTGCAGTGGTATCGTAATTTTTATTATTCTGCTTCATTCCATAATCTGTTCCAGACTTGCATATACTTCTCAACTAGTTCATGGTTATTGTAAATAATCAAAACATTTTCCGCATTATCTTTTTCTGCGTTAAGCGTGTAATTGAAGCTCCCAGTTTCAATAATAGAATTATCAACCACCATAAATTTATTATGCATGCATTTGTATTTTTTATTAATTCGTATGGGAATTCCAGCCGCTAACAGTTTCTTATAACTGCTAAATTTATGTGTAGCTTGTGTTTTATCTAATACAACTTTAACATCTATACCATTCGCATGAGCTAAAATCAAACTATCAGCAATTGGTTTCGATGTAAAATAATATGCTGCTATATTAATACTTTTATTAGCGTTTTTGATTGTTTGCACAATAAGTTTGGTTGTATTTGCTCCAGGAGAAAATTCTACTTTATAGTATACATCATTATTTGTCGCAACTGTGGTAGAATTCAGCTTCTGACGATATCCAACAACATCGTTACAGCCAGCCATGGATAAAACAATACACAAAAGAATATAAAACTTGTAACACTTAATTTTTTTCATAATTATTAACCTAAATATTATCTTCCGCTAAAGCTATTAGTTCTTGCCCTGTGACTCTATACAATGTTGTTATTCATGTGGGTACCCAATAAAAAAATCAAGATAGATATTCTACCATCTAAACACTTACATTTTCATTCATTATATGATTCGTAAATCACTGTAGTACAAATTTTAAATCCTTAGTATAAGCTAAGGAATATGCGTCTAAAATAAAGTACTATTTTAGATTTTACGGATTTTAATAGTGTTATTTAACTGAAACATTATCTAAAATGCATATGAAAAATACAATCTACCTTGCCAAATATTCAAACCATTCTGGCCGATACTCAAATAACCAATATTAGCCTCCATGTACGCCACCCTATTAATCTGATAACGCATACCCAAACGAGCCAAGCCACTCCAAGCTGAAGGAGTCACTAATAATAAATTTCCTGTTAATATCTGCCCTTTATTAGGACGTAAAAATTGATATGTAACGCCTATTTCTGCAAATGGTTGTAACACTTTGTAGTTACTAAACTTAAAATCTCGATTTATTTCAATCAGCATACTAATCAAACCAAGACTGAAATTATCACTTACCACTGGAATATTGAATAAAATTCCACTGCGTGATGTACCAGCCAGTTGATATGCCTGATTGTGAATATACGAATAATAGACCGATGGTTTGTAACGTACATTTACTACTTTATGATTGTACTGTCCAGCAAAATCTATTTCAAACGAATAAGATTGTGCAATATAGTCGCCATTGATAACACCAATATTTAGATTGTTCCGCGTATACCCATAACAAAAAGCAGTATGCAGCAACCACCTTGGTGAAATTTGATAGGCAAGATATGGTCCAACCGTGATTGCGTCTGACTTTACAAGCCAATTACCACCAAAATTAGTTGAATGAGCATTTTGTAATGAGAATAGCACACCAATTGCCATATTTTCTTTCACTAATCTATCAGCACCAAACACTAATAAGGATTCATGGCCATTTAGATCGAGACTATACCTATGATCATTAACATCAAAGTAATATCCATCAGCCCAAGCATTCCAAAATGTTTGGGAACTAAATTCATCATCATTTACATCTGTATTATCTACGGATATATTTAGTGTTGGATTTAACGGGCGTAAATTACGCGAAATAGTACCACGCGCTTTACCGATATTAAGTGGAGCTTTGCGCGGCGTTACCCCACCTTCTTGAACACCGCTATTATCGCTAACACTTAGAAAAACTGGTAATTGTTGCAATAGTTGCACAATCTCAGGCAAATTTGTCAGTACAGAATTTTTTGCTTGTTGCATTAAAGCAGGGTTGGAATTAAGCGCTTCTATTAATTGCTCGCGATTAGCACTGCCAGTATATGCTCCATTAGCATGCACTAAACTGGGCAATAGTACTATCGCAACACCTAACAGTGCATTTTGCCAATTATCGATTAATTTAAACCACAACATAAAAATCCATTTAGCTTGCAATTTGACGATCCCTAGCAAGTATTAATGTCCAAAGTAAAAAAATTTACAATCATGGTATAATATGGCCTAGGTTTTTTAATTTAATAAAATTATTGGTAGCTTTATTACACATATCATCCATAATATTATATGGGTTTTCGATTATAACAGGGTGATTTATGTAATCCTGTAAACGCAGATCTAAATTTTTATCGCTATATAAAAGTGGTTTTGGGCAATTTATAGACGACATTAAACCTTCAATTTTTGGCGTATTGCTATTTAGGGCAATAAATTTTGTTCCAAGACAAGCGGAAGCAATTGAATGATGAAATCTACCAGAAATTAACAAACCAGCCTCAGAGATATAATCTAACCACTCATCTACAGAAGTAGCATTTGCCACAGAAAAATCTGGTCCTATATAGCTCTTCAGTACCAAAATCATTTCTTGATCATCACGCGCTGGATAAGCCATATCGCTATACAAAAATTTAACTTTATACCCAGAGGATATTTTAGTTTTTAGGATATTGGCCATTTGCTCTAGCCCTGACTCCATATTACTATCCATACTCTGATTGTCTGTAAAAATATTTCTATTAAACCAAGCTGCTGAGCCTGATATCAATATTAAGTCTTTTTGCTTGTTTAAAGGCTTAGGTTTATAATAATGCTTTATATATAAAGGTAAGCAATCAAAGCTTTCTTGTGAATCCAAACCTATCTTTCTCATCAGCTCCAAACTTTCCAGCTCACGAATAGCTGAAAAATCAACTGTCTGATATACTTTTTTGTAAATATCTAATACAGGGCCGTTGTGTATAGACAAGTCATCGTTTGGGTAAACTGAATGATTTATTATTTGTACATTTTTGGAAAATACATTCTTAGCGATATACGTCATATATAAAAGAGTTAATGGTCCTTTCTTGGGCCCATGTAAAGTTCCCTCTCCATTGACTATTACTATATCACTAGCACGAATAAGATTACAAAACCCTGAGTTGCTAATAATAAATTTCTCTTCTGTATATTTAGCAAAAAAATTATCCACCGTAGGAGTATTCTCTAATTTGGCAGCATCCATAATAGAAAACGATGATACTTTAAATCCCATTTTTTCTATTTCATTTTTTATAGCAATACTTGTTCCGGTACAACCAAAATGATACCAGTTTGTTGTATCATTAATCATTAAAACGCGCATTTAGACCTCAACAGTAATCGTTTATAAAATACTAAATAGAATATTCAAACAACCACGCCGGATTTCCATGATACGTATCAACAGCAAACTGCGTCAAGCCATTCTTAATATACCAATCAATAGCTTCTGGCACCGTAGTAAATAAAGAAATCTTTTTAAATCCCAACTCTCTAGCTTTATCGTACGCATGTTTTAAAAGTAATCTCCCCACACCGTGACTTCTATAGTTTTTAGCAACAATTAAATTTCCAAGCCATAAGTCACGATCTTCATATCCTGGGATCCTGATATGATCTTTCAAAGATACAACACCAGCTAAATCTTCGTTTACAAGAGCAATTAGAACTAAAGGTATCTTGTCTTTATTAAGACGTTGCTTTAGAGAGGCAGCAACCCTGTCAACAGTAAGTGTTGGATCATATTTATTCCATTCCTCATAGTTCCATTGAGCTAATTTTGGAATATGTTGTTGTGCGTCTACAAGATATTTAATATTTACATTCATGTTAATATAATAACATTATTGAAAGTTTATAAGTACAAAACAAATTTGTTACTTTAATAACCAAATAAGCTCCTGTTGTTAGTTAGGCGCTTAAGAATCAGGTATAATTTGTTTTGATAGCCTGAAACAGCAGAAATAGAATCTAAATGCAATTATGTCGCACAAGCAATAAAATCGCTTGCTAAGCATGCTAGAAACTAGTAAAAGATGCGGAAACATAACAATATAATTATAGGTTTATCTTCATGTTTATAATGTATTACAAAGCTAATAGATATATCTTTAAAACAATAGATAAATATTCTACAGCCATTTTTATTACAATGCTGATGAAAAATGATTTTTGTAAAAATCGTATAGAAAATTTACTTGCCGGTAAAATAGTAATATAAATAGCTATATTAAGATTATACTCTTCTTTGCGCATCCAGATAAAATATTAACATTTGGTTCTATATATAAAAATGTACTAGAAGACGAAAATATTAAGATACACTACGATAACCAAAATATATTATCTAAAAAAATATTTGTGCTATTAAACAATTATTCTACACTATCGCCTAATTTAATTGATTTTTTAAGTAAGATTTTTAAACCCAACAAACCTGACATTGAAGCAATTTTTTATAAATATAATATTAAACGCAATCTCAATAAATTTGAAACTTATGAAGTAGATATAATTATAAATGGCAGGCAAGCAGAAGATAGCATCGAGTATGTGGGAATTGGTATAGGTTATTGCGACTATAGTGACTTAAATAAACGTCACACCATTAATATTATAATGGCACAATAATTAAACGATTGTTATATGAAGAATTCTTCTGATCCAACGATTTTTATTAAACCTCGTGGATCTGTAAAATTCACTGCTAAAGATGAATTTAGTCGTGTCGCTGCATATATTCATAAAGATGCGAATGTAGCTGATATATCGAAAATATTGGGAGAAATTTTTATTATTACTCACCCTAGTGATGATCAAGCTACTTTTGGTGATCTTCAACATAATATTATGTATAGAGCTAAATCTAAACTATAAATTTTTCCTAAGCATATACATAGATGAATTATTCAAATAGCCTTGTCTTTCAAATTCCATTTCGAACCCTAATTTTAAATAGAAATCCTTTGCTTCCCAATCCATAGTATTAACTGTGCAAAATAAGCATTTTTTATTCTTAGCCAGATTTATCGCACTATTAATTAATTCTGTGCCAAATCCACGTCCTCTTAACGACGCATCAATCCATAATTCATCAATATATAAACACCCATAAAACATATAACCACAAATACCACCCATAATTTGACCCCGTTGCATTATAAAAAATGCATAATCACATATAGGTGGCATATTTTTCTTCTGGTTTGCAATTTCACCTAGGTTATTGGTTAATAAATCTGTTTTTTCTTTGGATGGATGATCATCATATATAATACTAATTTCATTATCTATTTTCATTTTGTTACTCATATTTCCTTAGGTACTATGAAATAAACCCTTCAGATTGCATTTGCCAGAGCTTGGATAATTGACTCTGTTTATCCTGCAATAGATCTTGTAATGAGCCATCCTCTACTATTTTACCTTCTACGAATACTAAAATTCTATCCATATCCTTTAAAGTAGATAGCCTATGTGCAATAACAACTGTAGTTTTGCCATTCATTACATCATGCAGACTATCTTTTATATAATTTTCCGTAATAGAATCAAGTGAAGATGTAGCCTCGTCCAACAATAAAATTGGAGAGTTTTTCAGAAATGCTCTTGCAATGGATACACGTTGCCTTTCACCCCCAGATAACTTTATGCCACGCTCTCCTACAAGACTGTTGTATTTATCAGGTAATTGCATAATAAAGTCATGGCAACGAGCTTTTTTTGCAGCATCAATTACTTCTGCATCACTAGCATCAAGTTTTGCAAAGCGGATGTTTTCCATGATTGTACGATGAAATAATTCGGTTTCTTGGGGTATAGTACTTATATGCTTGCGCAAAGAATTTAGAGTGATTGATTTAATATCTTGATTATCGATAAACACAGCGCCAGATTGTGGGTCAATTAAACGCAGAATTAATTTTACGCATGTTGATTTCCCTGCACCTGAATGGCCAACTAAACCAACTTTTTGGCCAGGCAAAATTGTTAAATTCAAATTCTGGATTAAGTGTTTATTATCGGTATACTGAAAAGTCACATTTTGAAATTTAATTTCCCCTCGAGTTACTTCGATTGGTAAAGCTCCTGGTATATTAATAATTTCATGAGGCACTCGCATAAAGCTCAAAGATTGATTACACATGCCAGCAACTTTTGAGAAACTTTGGATCTGCTGCCCTATGCCGTATACAATTTCTATAAACGAGAATGACAATGCTAATACCAATGCAAAATCACCAGCACTTACCCAACCATTAATATTGCCATATATTAAAGTAATTACCATTAATCCTGTTAATATAGTAACTCCTGTACCCTGTAAAAATCCGATTTTTAGGTTATACCACTGTAGTTTTCTATCATTTATCACCAATTGATCGATATCATGGTTAAGCCTGGTAACCTCATCATTAAGATTGCCAAAAAGTTTAGTGCTCATTACATTACTAATTGAGTCAGATATTGTGCCACTTACAATTGCTCCAGCTTCCGAATACTCTCTGGCTAATAGCTCAGAGTTTTTTGATGCTGTATAGGATAAATAAATGAATAACACTGCATATGTTAGGAGTATTATCGCAAATATTGACTTTACAGCCAACGACAGTGTAATGATCGCAACTATTAAAATAAAAAAACGAAAGTAAAACCATTCAATAAATATTGAAATTAATTCGGTTGCCCTCTCAGATAGATCCCCAAGCTTCTTGGTAAGATTGCCAGCAAAAGTATTTTGAAAAAATGCTTGGGAATGATGTAATAAATAGCTGAATACATCTTTGCCAATAGTCGATTTAATTGCAGGAAATAAACTTAAATTAATATATTGATAAAACCGCATATTAAAATTTAAAATCATTGGCAAAGATACATAGAATATCGCCGGCATTGTTATCATTGGAATAATTTGTACAGGATTATTTGAGTATTTAATCACAATATCGATCATTACTTTTAGCAAATACGGGCCTAGCGAGATATATAAAGCAGAAATTATGGCAACAATCGTATAACCAAATAAGTGGAATTTCTTATTACGTAAATACTGCCAAATGAAGCTAAGCAGCCCCTTGGGCATTGCTGTATCGGCTGCATGCATAGATTTGGTATTTTCCTTACATAAAACAAAAGACTGAGTTCTATACCATGCATATTATAGGGCAAATATATATGAAGCACCAGATTCACAAATATCTAGGTTTTTAGTCAAAACCAAAAATTGTTGCCCCCAAACTTTCTGGATGTAGTTGGAGGTTAAATTCCTGGATAGTTAACATTAGTGAGGGTTTATCTCAATATATTCTCTAAAATATCTCGCTATCTGATTTGTTTTATTGGCATAATATAAATCATAATCTTTAAGATCAACGAAAAGCATCAAGCGATAATGAAATAATACGTTATAAATAGGATGTATCTTTTTTATTAATTGCATTATGTCTAATAACTGGCTTTTTGCTGAAGATCCTGACCAATGGTCCAAGTAAACATCTTGTATTTGATTATAAACGGTATCTTGCTCTTTTATTCCTTCATGAATAGTAGTTTGATAAAGAAAATTACCTAACGACAAGAAAGGATGTGCAATTGCTATTTCACCTAAGTCAATAATCGTCATTTCTTTTGTATTTGTATTGATCAATATATTGTTAGTATTACAATCAGGCTGCACCAATGTTTCAGGTATTTTATATTGTGACAATAATGAACATTGCTCTACGACTTTTTTACGTAAGCCCTGCAATATTTGCAATTCATCATCTGTTAAACCACTAGCAATTAATAGATCAGTTTGATTAATAATTTGGTCATATAATCCTGGTAATTTATCTAAACGCCAATCTGGCACTCCTAATTCAAAAAATGACTCCAAATTATTCTCTATAGAACGTTGCAAAAAAGCAAATTGTGCAATAGCTTCGCGTATTAAATTCGGATCAAAATTAGATTTTAAATACTTACGTAATGTTGGTCCAGCATCAAGCATTAAAAAGCAATGTAATTTTTCATTAGTAGCAATTAAATTAGCCACGTTTGCATTAAATTTATTAGCTAGCAATTTAATTATTGCTGCTTCTACATATATTAACGATGCCGTTTGCTTTAGATATAAATCTTCTTTTACAGTTGAAAACTTAACCACATTAGACCATGGTGTTTCCAACAGAATTTCTGGGGCATTCTGTAAGGAGTACCCGTTAAATTTTAGCCAATCATTTGCCCAATCGATAAAATCAGTATTATTTTTCATTATAAAAATTAAGCATGTCGCGTTACATCTGGATCTTTTTTGGGTTTTCTAAAATCATGGTCAATATCAACATCATCTGTCTCAGGAGTCACTTCTAACTTTAAACCTAATCCATGAAATTGTGATATAAAACTTAAATGTTATTTAGATTACTTGGTAGGCACGAGTGGGATTGAACCACCGACCACCACCATGTCAAGGTGGTGCTCTACCACTGAGCTACGTGCCTAAAGAGTGACCGCAATGATGCCGAGTAAATTACTATAACTACCATAACAAAGCAACTAAAACCGCTCGCTACTTAACAATACCATAAATTTTTGTTAACAAGCTAAACTGTTGTAATAGAACCTAAAACATGGCAACCTGGAGCAAGCACACGTTTTGCAAGGAGATGGTGATGGCCGACAGCTTTGGTTGTAAACAGACGATTAAGGTAGACAACAAAGAATATACTTTCTTTAATATAAATAAACTAGCAAAGCAATACGACATTGGTAGACTGCCCTTCTCTTTAAAAATCTTATTAGAAAATTTACTGCGCAAAGAAAATGGTGTTACCGTAACTAAAAAAGATATTGAAGCGGTATTAAATTGGAATCCCAAGGCACCTGCAGAACATGAAATCGCCTTTACTCCAGCACGTGTGATCTTGCAAGACTTCACTGGAGTACCGGCAATTGTCGACTTGGCAGCAATGCGTGATGCTATGGCAAATTTGGGCGGCAATCCACAAAAAATTAATCCCTTATCGCCAGTTGATTTAGTAATCGATCACTCAGTCATGGTCGATGTCTTTGGCAAAGCAGATGCATTGGCTATCAATACCTCGATGGAATTCTCACGCAACAAAGAGCGCTATAGTTTTTTACGTTGGGGACAGCAGAGTTTAGCTAATTTTAGAGTTGTGCCACCTGGCACAGGAATTGTGCATCAAGTAAATCTTGAATATTTAGCGCAAGTAATATTTACGCAAAAAACCGATGATGGTATGTATTGTTTTCCTGACACAGTAATAGGTACAGATTCACATACCACAATGATTAATGGTTTAGGTGTCTTAGGTTGGGGTGTAGGTGGCATAGAAGCAGAAGCAGCTATGCTGGGCCAACCGGTAACAATGTTTATTCCAGAAGTGATTGGTTTTGAGCTCACTGGTAAATTATCCGCCACCGCTACTGCTACCGATCTAGTATTAACAGTAACCAATATCTTACGTAAAAAAGGTGTAGTCAATAAGTTTGTAGAGTTTTTTGGTGACGGTTTGGATTACCTAACAGTAGCCGATCGAGCTACCATATCCAACATGGCACCAGAATACGGCGCAACCTGTGGTTTATTCCCTATCGATAACGAAACTCTTGATTATCTGCGCTTATCCGGACGTGATGAGCAACAAATAAAATTAATCGAAATGTATACTAAAGAACAAGGAATGTTTCGCACTCCCAATATGCGTGCTGCCGAATATACCGATGTTTTACGCTTAGAACTCAACACTATCGAACCATGTATTGCTGGCCCCAAACGACCGCAAGATTTAATCCCATTAAGCAAAACTAAAGAATCATTACGAGTTTTATTAGCAGAACAAAATAAAGATTTGGCGCAAGCTATAGATGTGGCAGTAGAACATGATAAGTTTGCGCTTAAAAATGGGCATGTTGCAATTGCTGCCATAACTAGTTGTACCAATACTTCTAATCCTGATGTTATGGTCGCTGCAGGTTTAATTGCCAAAAAAGCTAATGCCTTGGGGCTGCGTTCTAAACCATGGGTAAAAACTAGTATGGCCCCTGGTTCACAGGTTGTAGCAGACTATTTAGATAAATCTAGCCTACTGCAAGAGCTTGATAAACTCGGCTTTTTTATAGTCGGTTATGGTTGTACAACTTGTATTGGTAATTCTGGGCCATTGAAACCAGAAATAAGCCAAGCCATTAACGCCAACAACCTCATGGTTTCTGCAGTATTGTCTGGAAATAGAAATTTCGAAGGCCGCATACATCCAGATGTACAAATTTCTTACTTGGCCTCCCCACCACTGGTAGTCTTATATGCTTTAGCTGGCAGTATGGATTTTGATTTTTATACTGAAAGCTTCGGTGTTGATAAAAACGGCAGGGCAGTATTTTTAAAAGATCTGTGGCCCAGCAAAGAAGAGATTGCTGCAATAGTAAATACTAGCCTTGATGCCAGTATGTTTAGACAAAAATACAAAGCGGTGTTCACTGGTAACGAAGAATGGGCCGCGCTTACAGTGCCTAAGGGTGATTTATTTGCATGGGATGATTCATCTACTTATATACGCAATCCCCCATATTTTGCAGGCATGCAAAAATCTCCGGAGCCAATAAAAAATATTAACAACGCAAAGGTCTTGGCTATGTTGGGTGATTCGGTCACAACCGATCATATTTCACCAGCTAGCGCAATTAGTCCCACATCACCAGCAGCAAAATATTTGCGCAGTAAAGGCGTGGAACAAGCTGACTTTAACTCTTATGGCTCTAGGCGCGGCAATCATGAAGTAATGATGCGGGCAGCTTTTGCCAATACACGTTTAAAAAATTTCTTGGTGCCAGGTTCTGTGGGCAATGTAACGATATACCAACCAAGTAACGAGCAAATGTCGATATTTGATGCTGCAATGCGTTATAAAGAAGATCAAACGCCGTTGATTATTTTAGCTGGTAAAGATTATGGTGCTGGATCTTCACGGGATTGGGCAGCCAAAGGTCCAAAGTTGTTGGGTATAAAAGCGGTTATTGCCGAAAGTTTCGAAAGAATTCATCGCTCAAATTTAATTGGCATGGGTATTTTACCATTGCGTTATAAAGACGGAGAAAATGCTGCCACTTTAGGCCTATCTGGTTTAGAAACTTTTAGCATCGATCTTAGCAATATAACACCTATGCAACCAATTACTGTGCTTGCTACTGATGCGAATAATAATACCAAACCATTTATTACAACTTGTTGTATTTATACCCCCAATGAATTTGCTTATTTTAAAAATGGCGGCATATTACAATACGTATTAAGAAACTTAATCGCCTAGGAGATGAATATGGCTTTAAATATCAACAACCAAGAAACAAGGCTCGAGTCTGATAGCATGGGTGAAGTAATGATCCCAGGAGATGCTCTATATGGCCCACAGACACAACGCGCGATCAATAACTTCCCGATTAGTGGATTAACCATGCCACGCACGTTTATTCGTGCTTTAGGTTTGATCAAAGGTGCTGCGGCATTTGTAAATGCAGAATTAGACTTGTTAAAACCAGAGATGGCCGAAGCAATTGAAAAGTCTGCCAATGACGTGGTCAAAGGATTGTATGATAATCAGTTTCCTGTTGATGTTTTTCAGACAGGTTCTGGCACTAGCAGTAATATGAATGCCAACGAAGTCATTGCTCGCTTGGCTTCTAAATTGTACAAATCGACAATTCATCCTAATGATCAAGTTAACATGGGACAAAGCAGTAATGATGTTATCCCCGCCGCGATTCATATCAGTTGTTGTCTATCAATAAAAGAAGAGTTATTTCCAGCATTACAATTGTTAATTACTACCATTGAGAAACGTGCCAACGATTTAAAAGATATAACCAAAACTGGCCGCACGCACCTAATGGATGCAATGCCCATGACATTTGCACAAGAGTTGGGCGGCTGGGGGGCACAGCTCAAACAAAATTTAAACAATATTGAAAGAAGTTTTGTTTTGCTTAGCAAATTGCAACTTGGCGGTACAGCGATAGGCACTGGTATTAATACGCATAAAAAATTTGCTAAAAGAATCTGTAAACGTTTATCCGCCGTTACAGATATTGATTTTGAAGTAATGGATAATTTATTTGCCGGCATAAGTTCGCAAGACACAGTAGTTGAATTTTCCGGACAATTGCGTGGGCTAGCTGTAATCCTAAATAAAATTTGCAACGATTTGCGTTTAATGAACAGCGGGCCATTGGCTGGTTTAAATGAGATTAGTCTGCCTGGTTTACAGCCAGGTAGTAGTATCATGCCCGGCAAGGTCAATCCAGTAATTCCGGAGGCTGTGAGCATGGTATGTGCGCAAGTCATGGGTAATGATTTGACCATAGCTATCGGCGGCCAAGCTGGTAATTTTCAATTAAACACTATGTTGCCTGTTATAGCATATAACATTTTGCAGAGTATCTATATCTTGAGCAATGGTGCCAAATCATTGGCACAGCAAGCTATAGCTGGTTTTACGATAAACCTTGATAATATCAATGATCAGTTAGAAAAAAATCCTATTTTGATCACTGCACTAAATAAGACCTTAGGTTATGAATTGGGGGCCAAGATAGCCAAACGCGCCTACTCAGAGCGCCGCTCTATCAAGGATGTCGCTAAAGAATTTACCACACTTTCTGAAGCAGAACTAACTATCCTACTTGACCCACGTAAATTAACCGGTCAAAATGATTAGCAATATATTTGGAGATTTTATGAACATAAAAAAACACTTGGTTGTAACATTATTACCAGCAATATTGATAAGCAATGCAAACGCTGCTACTGATAAACTTTCATCGGAACTAGACAAAGTTAGTTATAGCTTGGGAGTAAAAACTGCAGAAAATTTTACTACTCAACAAATAAAACTTAATAATCAAATGTTCACTCGCGGTTTTAATGATGCCACATCCAAACAAAAGATTTTGCTAACTAATGCTGAAATGCAAGAAGTATTAGTAAAGTTTCAGCAAGAACAAGTAGCTTTATTAACTAAACGCGAAAAACAAATGGCAGCGACAAATTTATCTAAAGGTAAAGATTTTTTAAATGCCAATAAAAAGAATCCTGGCGTTAAAACTCTAAGCAGTGGATTGCAATATATTGAGCTTACTCCTGGCCAAGGCAATTCTCCTAAAGCTAACGATACTGTTACTGTTAATTATCGCGGGACTTTACTTGATGGCACAGAATTTGACAGTTCTTATAATCGTAGCGAACCTAACACATTTCAAGTGGATAATTTAATTCAAGGTTGGCAAGAAGCACTACAATTAATGAAGCCAGGCGCTAAATGGAAAATATTTGTACCACCACAATTGGCATACGGTACTAAAGGCGCAGGCCAAGTGATAGAGCCTAATTCTACTCTCATATTCGAAATAGAATTAGTTAATGTTAAACCAAGTAATTAATTTACGAACCAGCTTCGTCTTTTGGTCTTACTAAAAGGCGAAGTATATGCCGACAATAAACGCTGTTTTAGATTTACTAGCCGCAAATAAATTGGATTTGGCTTTAACTACTTGTCATGAATTGGCTACTAAACATCCCGGTGACGCTAATATACAACATTTACTAGGACTGATTTATGCCAAGCGTGGTAATTTAGCCACAGCAATTGAACATTTCTTTTTAGCAATTAGACTAGATCCTAACCAAGCTGTGTTCCATAATAATATTAGCAATGCCTACAAACTGACTGGTGATTTGGAACAAGCATTACGCCATTTACATGCTGCATTACAAATAGCACCTAATAATGCAGAATCTTATAATAATCTTGGTAGCCTTTATTACAGTAAGGGCGACATCAGCAAAGCTATACCACAATTTAGCAAAGCGATTAGGCTTAATCCTAATATCTGGGAAGCGCACTATAATTTAGCAAATTGTTTTATTAAACAAGATATGGTGCAACAAGCTATCCAACATTATTATACCGTGCTACGCTTAAATCCTAACCATAGTTACGCCAAATTAAATCTAGGCATGGCATTAATAAGCATAAATGATTATGCACGTGCGTTACCACTCCTAAAAGAATCCGTCATCAATAACCAGCAACCAGAGCTAATAGGCTATCTTGCAGAGAGTCATTTAAATTTAGGACAAATAGAACCAGCAATTAACGAATATAAAAAAGCTATTAGTAGTAAACCAGAAATGGCTGCCTGGCATCACAACATTGCTATATTATATTTACGTTCTAATCAGCCAGAATTAGCCAAACAACACTTTAACACAGCCTTAACATTACAACCTGACAACAAAATAGCACAACACATGCTAGCTGCATTGAATACTAGCACTACTGCCAATGCCCCTAGCGAATATATAAAATCTCTATTCGATCAATATGCAAATCATTATAATCAGCATGTAAAAAATGACTTGCAATACAATGTACCAATTTTGTTACGGCATGCTGTTAGTAAATTTATTACTAACGCCACTGCGCAACAATATATTTTGGATTTAGGTTGTGGCACTGGTTTATGTGGTATATATTTCCGCGATTTGGCGCATCATTTAATTGGGGTGGATATATCTCCAAATATGCTGCTAGAAGCAAAAAAATTGGGAGCCTACGATTTACTATGTTGCTGCAACATTCTGGAAACCATACCTGGTCTAAATTTGGATTACTTTGATATTGTTTTGGCCGCAGATGTATTTGTTTATATCGGCGATTTAAGTCTTATATTTTCTATGTTAAAAACCAGTATACGCCATAATGGAATCTTTGCTTTTACCGTAGAAGATCAAAATGACAATGCCGAATATATTTTACAAACCACCGGCCGCTACGCCCATTCTGTTAATTATATTACCCAATTATGCCAGCAATTTGGTTTTACTATTAAAGCTAATGATGCAATAACTCCACGCTGGCAAGCCGGCACACCTATTGCCGGCAGATTGTTCGTATTAGTTAAGAATGAATAAATCTATTGATTAATTAGAATATTAAACAGACGATCATACTTATTGTTTGCACTCCAAGCATACCAACCATCCGCATGGGCATCTTCTACCGCTTTGATCTGACTATTTATATAGCCTACCAATTGTGAATCAGAAAAAGAATGTCGATAATTTGATAACTCTATGTATGGATACAATTTAAATGGTGGTGATTTATCTTCAAATTTACTCTTCAAAGATTCTAAAGCTTTGTATATTATATCATAAGGACGTTTAGCATGTTCTTTATATGGTTCAAAATGTGATGGATAAAGCATTGGACAAACTACATCTACAGATGGCGCAAACGTTACCACATTTTGACCGATTCGTGATGATTCTTTAAAGCTAGATTCACCAAATACATCTATTTGCAGTTTTGCACGGTTGCCGATTTTATTTTTAAACCAATTAATCACCCGATGCACATCTTCAGCATTGCTTGGTGACGGCGAGTTACTGGCAGCATAACGAATGTAATCTAATTGAATTTCTTCTGCACCTAATTCTATAGCTGCATCCACTAAATGATATCTGCTCATCCAATAGGCTTCGGAATGCATTTTTTGTCTATCCGAACCATAAGGGAATACAACTATACGCGCAACGTATCTTATATCAGCATTTTTCACTAATAGAATATTTTTTTCATAATTACGGCTTAATCTGTTTAAATCTATTATGAAAGTATTAATGCCGGCTTGTTTGGAGCGACGAATCAAATATTCTAAATAACTACGATCTTCCACGGTTGATTGTGAAATATATATACCTTTAATAGGGCTATTTAACTGCGCGCGATGATATAATTCGTATTCAGATGATTGCTGATATTGCGCCCCAGCGGCTAATAAATTGTAACTAATAAGCAATAAAGTCAACTTTAGAATATAATTTTTTGCCAACATTTTGATGTACTCGCAATTCACTTACAACATCTATCGGCAACATAGAATCTTTCTTTACAAAATTTTGACACTAAATATACTGACCAATATATCTAGTCGACCAAAATAAAAGCTTGTATATGGTACATTTTTAGTACGAAATGTTTTATACTTTTGTAACCAATACTGATATGGGACTGAATTAGTCCTAATATATGGGTTGATATATAATTCTCGGGGGCAAAATGATTAGGATCTCTAAAATGACTGATTATGCGCTAGTTATTTTATCATTCCTTAGTAAGGAAACACACCAATTTGTGCAAGCTAGTGATATTGCACTGAATACGCAGGTAAATAAACCAACCGCAGCAAAAGTATTAAAAGTTTTAGCTAAAAACGGCATGCTAACATCCTATCGCGGCGCAAATGGTGGCTATAAATTAACCAAAACCCCACAAGAAATATCGGTAGCCGAGGTAATACAAATCCTAGAAGGCCCGATGGCGATTATGGAATGTACGTTGGGCAAGGACCATTGCGCGATATACGATAACTGTGCAATGAATGCCTCATGGCATAAAATTAACCATGTTATTATTCAGGCTTTAGAGACGGTAAAATTAAGTGATTTGCGGAGAAGTCAATGAGCACAAATAATGATTTAAATAGATTCGTAGATCAAAAATATACTCTAGGATTTAGTACTAATATTGAATCCGATACAGCTCCGCCTGGCTTAAACGAAGATATCATTCGTTTAATTTCTGCAAAAAAACAAGAACCTGAATTTATGCTGGAATTTCGTTTAAAGGCTTATCGCCATTGGTTAACTTTGAAAGAACCAACCTGGGCAATGGTCAAATATCCACCTATAAATTATCAAAATATAATTTATTACTCGGCACCAAAGCAAAAACCCAAATTAAATAGTTTGGATGAAGTTGATCCTAAATTATTAGAAACTTATGCTAAATTGGGCATACCATTAAAAGAACAAGAATGGTTGGCAGGTGTCGCCGTAGATGCTGTTTTTGATAGCGTATCGGTAGCTACAACTTTTAAAGCTAAATTAGCCGAGGCTGGGGTAATATTTTGCGCGATTTCCGAAGCAATTCAAATGCACCCAGAGCTAATCAAACAATACTTAGGTAGTGTAGTACCATACAGTGACAATTTTTTTGCTTGTTTAAATGCAGCGGTCTTTACTGATGGATCATTTTGTTACATCCCAGCTGGCGTTACCTGCCCTATGGAACTGTCCACTTATTTTCGCATTAATGCTATTGCTACTGGCCAATTCGAACGTACACTTATTATTGCTGAAGATAACAGTTATGTCAGCTATTTAGAGGGATGTTCTGCACCCATGCGCGATGAAAATCAATTACATGCCGCTGTAGTAGAATTGATAGCGCTGAACAACGCACAAATTAAATATTCGACAGTACAAAATTGGTATCCAGGCGATAAAGAAGGTAAAGGTGGTATTTATAATTTTGTTACTAAACGTGGACATTGTCGCGGCAAAAATTCTAAAATATCGTGGACTCAAATAGAAACAGGATCGGCTATCACTTGGAAATATCCTAGTGTAATTTTGCAAGGTGATAATAGCGTGGGCGAATTTTATTCAGTGGCATTAACCAATAATTTGCAACAAGCCGATACTGGCACCAAAATGATTCATATTGGACAAAATACTTCTAGCACTGTAATTGCCAAAGGAATTGCTGCTGGGCATAGCCAAAATACCTTTCGTGGTTTAGTAGATGTTAGCCCTAGAGCCAATAAAGCACGTAATTATACCCAGTGTGATTCTTTACTATTAAGCGACAAATGTGCGGCACACACCTTTCCAACCATAAAAACCAAAAATCAACAAGCAAATATAGAGCACGAAGCCACCACTAGTAAAATCAGTGATGAACAGTTGTTTTATTGCCGCCAACGCGGTATCAGCGAAGAAGATGCTATTTCATTAATTGTCAATGGTTTTTGCAAGCAAGTATTCCAAGAATTACCAATGGAGTTTGCAGTTGAGGCACAAAAACTAATGGCAGTAAATCTAGAAGGAACCGTCGGATGAATACGTTACTAAAAATAAAAGATTTAACAGTTTCTATTGAAAATAAAACCATCATTAGAAATCTGAATTTACAAATAAACCCCGGCGAAATACATGCTATTATGGGCCCTAATGGATCAGGTAAAAGCACACTGGCTAATGTTTTAGCTAGAAATAGCTCCTACAAGATAGAAAGTGGTAATATTGAATTCAATAACCAAGATATAATAGATGCGGAACCAGAGGAATGTGCCCGCGATGGTTTATTCTTAAGTTTTCAATATCCGGTAGCAATCCCCGGTGTTACCAACGTACAATTCTTAAAAGCATCTGTCAATGCAGTACGCAAGCACCAACAAAAACCTACTTATGATGCTGTAGAATTTTTACAGCTAGCCAAAGAAAAGATGGCCGGTCTAAATATGGATCCTGATTTTTTGTATCGACCAATTAACGAAGGTTTTTCTGGTGGTGAAAAAAAACGTAACGAAATTTTACAAATGCTGTTATTGGAACCCAAACTGGCAATTTTAGATGAAACTGATTCTGGTTTAGATGTAGATGCGTTAAAAGATGTATCTAATGGCATAAATTCTTACCGTGGCAGTGATCGCTCTATCTTGCTTATTACTCACTATCAACGACTATTAGATTTTGTAGTCCCAGACTTTGTCCATATCATGATTGATGGCAATCTGATTTATTCTGGCGACAAAACTTTACCACACAAAATAGAAGTAAATGGTTACGCTTGGGTTAAGGAACAGGCAATTAAATAATGCAAAAAATATTAGCACATAACTCTACGTTAGTATTTGTCTGGCATGATAATAATGGGCAAGCATTTCCAGAAAATTCTCCAGCCATAGCCACCGTTATTAGTGAACATGGCTTTACTATAGATATTCAACCAAATACTGTTTTAACAGAACCATTAATCATGTTAGTTAGTGCCGCCAACAAGAATAATGCCATAAATAAAATTAATATTGGCCGTAACTCACAAGTGCAAATAATTGAATATTTAATGGGTGACGACGTTAATGCCGAGAATAACGTGCAAAGTTCCATTAATTGTGCTGCAGGCGTACAATTAAACCATTGTATATTACAGCAAGCTGCGATTAATACAGTAATAAATCAACAAGCAACTATTACTATTAATCAGGCGCGTGACAGCAATGTTAACAGCAATATTTTTTCTTTTGGTGGCAAAAACAGTAATATAGAGCTCACCATAGCTTTACAAGAAGAAAATGCTAGTTGCCAAATAAATTCCTTAGCCTATACCGCTGGCACTGAAGCACAAAATGTTGTCTTGAAAATTGATCATCTAGTACCAAAATGTACTAGCAAAAGCACCGTTCGTGGAGTTTTATTCGATAACTCTATTACTGACTTTGTTGGCCATATTGGCGTCCATCCCGATGCTAAATATTCTATTGCCGATCTACAAATTAAGAATATTTTGTGTTCCCCTAAAGCGCAAGCGAATAATCGACCTGAACTAGAAATTTATAATAACGAAGTACGCTGTAGCCATGGCTCTAGCACTGGACAAATGAATGAAGCTGCTTTATTTTACATGCGTAGTCGTGGTTTAGATGAGGCAACAGCAACGAAAATGTTGCTCGAAGGATTTATTCGACCAGTTATAGATAGCTGTACTATCCCGACGATAGCTGCTTTTATTAAAGGTATGATAAAGGAACGTGAGCATGGATACCAATAGTTATATTGCCAAAATACGTAGCAACTTTCCAGCTTTAAACACAAAAGTTAATAACCATCCATTGATATATTTGGATAATGCGGCTACTTCGCAAAAACCACAACAAGTTATAGATGCTATTTCTAAGTATTATGCTACTATAAATTCTAATATCCATCGTGGCGTACATTTTTTAAGTGAAACCGCAACTGAAATATATGAACAGACACGACAAAAAATACAAAACACCATTAATGCTAAATTTAGTCAAGAATGTATTTTTGTACGCGGCACTACGGAAGCAATAAATCTAGTTGCCTCTAGTTTTGGACAAAAATTTGTTCAACAGAGGGATGAAATTTTAATTTCTGTTATGGAACATCACTCTAATATTGTGCCATGGAAATTATTATGCGAACGTACTGGCGCCAAATTAACGATTATCCCTATAACAGAAACTGGCGAATTAGATTTGACTGGTTTAGATGCATTATTAAAGCCAAACACCAAAATTGTTGCTATCAGCCATGTGTCTAATTCTCTGGGAACTATTAATCCTATTAAACAAATAATTCAACAAGCACATGCTAAGAATATTCCTGTGTTAATCGACGGTGCGCAGGCTTTGCCACATCTAAAAGTAGATGTGCAAGATTTAGATTGCGATTTTTATGTCGGCTCGGCGCATAAATGTTATGCGCCTATGGGCGCTGGCTTGTTGTATGGCAAACGTGCTTGGTTAGAAAAAATGCCGCCATATCAAGGTGGTGGCAATATGATCTTGCAGGTAACTTTTGACAAAATTACTTATAATGAACTACCGTACAAATTTGAAGCTGGTACGCCTTCGGTAGCTGATGTCATTGGCTGGGGTGCAGCAATAGATTATTTGCAACAGCTAGATTACGCAATTATTGCCCAACATGAACATGATTTATATGCATATGCTATGCAAAAATTAAGCGCCATTGATGGTATAAAATTTTATGGCAAAGCCAAAAACAAAATTGGGATCATCAGCTTTACTCTAGAAAATATTCATCCGCATGACATTGGTACTATTGCGAATGAATATGGTGTAGCGATTCGCACTGGCCATCATTGTAATATGCCGCTGATGGATTTTTTTGGGATCCCCGGCACTGCGCGTGCATCACTGGCAATGTATAATGTCAACAGTGACATAGATCAACTATGCTGGGTTTTAAACAAAACCCAACAAATTTTTCATAGGCATCAAAAATGAATATTGATGATTTATATCAAGAACTAATTATCGATCATGGTACAGATCCGCGCAATTGCCACGTTTTAAACAATGCTAATCATGAATTTGAAGGATTTAATCCTTTGTGTGGCGATAAAGTGCATGTATATGTCTTAGTGGAAAATGATATTATTAGTGATGTAAGTTTTACAAACAAAGGCTGCGCAATTTCTACGGCTTCCGCTTCAATTATGACAGAGATATTAAAAGGCAAGACGATAAATGCAGCGCAAGATATTTTTAAACAATTTCAGCACTTATTAACTTCTGAAGAAGCAGCTGGAGCATCATTAGGTAAACTAGCCGCACTGGTTGGGGTACGCAAATTTCCCAGTCGAGTTAAATGCGCAACCTTAGCTTGGCATACGTTTCAGCAAGCATTAAATGTGAGAGAAAATCATGGCTAAATGGTTAGATATAGGATTGCCAACAGAAATAGCCAACAGCGAATGTAAAATTATTGAAATAAATAATGTACCAATAGCAATCTTTAATCTAAATGGTATGTTTTATGCCATAGAAGATAATTGTCCGCACCAACATTTACCCTTAGCTGATGGTTTGGTCGAGGGTGAAAATATTACCTGCCCTTATCATGGCGCTCAATTTTGCATCAAAACTGGGCAAGTGTTATCACCACCAGCTTGTGAGAACTTACACACTTATCCAACGCGAGTAATGGATGGCAAAATCCAGATTGAGATTTAATCCATTCTCCACTTGTAACGTCACATAATCATAATTGATATCAATGGTTTGTAACGTAATGTGTTTTAATGTTGTACATACAAAGTACAAACAAGAATTTATAGTGTCGACATAAAAATAATGTTACAATACCAACTCTATTTGTTTATGGATGGTTCTGAATTTTTTGTATACGGAGGAGTATGTATGAGTGGTTTTTTATTTAGCAAATCTAGTAAATCGGCACAGCTTGGTTTGGATGCTATTTTATTGGAGTTGTTTAATAATATGCTAAAAAAACTATCGACTTCCTTTTCTGATCCAACGAAAATTAGAATAGAAATGGAGAGCATCCTACTTGTAGTGGTTGATGCATTTAACAAAAATAAAAAAAATTACGATCTTGGAGAAATGGCGAATATATTTGCAAAATTCGTAAAAAAGGTGCACGATGAAAGCCAACTAAAGACTGGAGCTCTACGCGCATTATGTGGGCCAGGGTTATTATTACTCTGAATCGATGCGCTGGACAATACTAATCCACCTTTGTTTAATTTTGGCCGTACCGAAGTGACATTTGTTTCAGCTATTGACCACGAAAAGGGTAAAACTTTTTTTGGCAGTACAAAGCCTCTTAGCACTATACACTCTATAAAATATTATCTTCGTGCATTGAGCGATATATTACCTAATATAATTGCAACACTAAATACTAGCCAGATACAACTAGCTGATTTTAATCCGGATATTTTAGCAATATCTAGCTCTTCAATATCTCTCGCTACATCTAATACCCAGGGAACTAGCGATAATAGTAATGTCAACGCAGATTTTATGAGTCCTGTACCTACATTTACATCTATTACACCGGAAAATATTCCAAGCATTATAAGAATCCTTAATGCTACAAATAATATTGACTATGTTCCCTATCAAACAGAGCCATTTTTCCTTATTTAAGAATTCCGACAGCTAGAGCTAGCCTAGAAGAAAATGAGGAAAAGGTAGTATTAAGCCATGATATAGCAATATTAGAATCCGTAAAAAAATTAATGATCTAATCAATACGTACTATGCAACAAATTACTCTGAAGGTAAGATAAAACTTACTAAAGAAATAGCAGAAAAAGTGAATATTCTACGAAACTTGTTGAAATCTGAGTTTACTGTTGATGATATACTCAACCGTAAAATGGGCCAAATACTTTTAAGGGATTTCTTAGAAACAAAATTTAATGAAGATATGCTCAACCCATTAGCAAAAGATGATAAGAATTTTTTGACCTCCCTATCACAACTTTTGTCAAGTGCCCCCATTCCAAAAAAAGAAATCTAGATTTAGCTTTGTTATGTAATCTTAATTAAAAGATTGGAAAATACCTTGCTTACAGGTATTTTCCAAGTATATCTTGAGGTTTGGTTGATTACATCCGTGGTTTATTATTTTTTGTGCTATTTGAACCACTTTCTTTATCTTTTATAATTTCATGATATCTTATCAACTCCGCAGTATATTTGGCAAAACTTTGTTTTAAAAAATTTGCTTCTATCTGCAACACTTGTGCTAAATTTGCATTAAAAAAATCTATCAATTGTACATAAGTAATCTCTGCCGGATCTATTGCACTCATAAAGCTATTTTGCAAAAGAGAGCTGTACCCTATTACATAAACTTTACCTTCTGCTACCATTAATGCTTGTTTTGAAACAGAAAAATATATTTTATTATTTTCTTTTGCCTTATCTAATATATATGCCAAATTTATTGCCGCAACATCGCCAAACAATTGTCTATCTAAATACTCCATGACTTCTGCTACAGAAAAATTGTTTTTCTCTAAAAGTAAGCGCATAAAATCCATTCTCTTACCATCAATTGCATCAGCTGCTGTATTTCCGGAATGACAAAACTTAAATAACTCTAAAAATGTTTCACGTTCTTTTATGTTCATATCAGCACTAATATTGTCATGTAATTATAAATATAATGGCTTACATTCGCGGCTTACGTTTTTTTCTATCATCATAGTCATCATCATAACTATCATCGTATAAATTTTCTTCATCACCATATAATAATTCTTCTAATTGAACAATTTTTTTTATATCTATTTTTTGACTATTATACTCTATCAATCTTATGATTTGCGTACGAAGCATGTCCTCTATACGTTTAACTTCGACGTCCATAACTTCTTTCATTTTATTTGTAAAAAAATTTAATAAACTCATACCACTTATATCAAAATTATCTTCTTTTATTGAAAAATAATCTTTTAAAGTATAAGTATATCCGGATACAAAAGAGAAGTTTACTTTTGATATGCCTGTATCTCCTTCTTTTTGTATCTGTAATATATTTTTATCAAAATGTATTTTGCATTTAGATTCAAGTACATTTATAACAAAAAATATATCGTTTTTGGCAACTTCTATCATTACAATTTTACCAATGTAAGCCATTGTAGATTCTAGAGAAAAATCATTTTTACTTAACAAATTATACATAAAAAGTGTTTTTTCTCTTGTTGATTTACTATCTTGGTGTTTATATAGCTTTATAAATTCATCAAAATCTTTTTTTTCCAGTTTCTCTCTGGATGTTATTCTTGTGCGCAAGACAATTGTACTACCAATAGCATGATTAGAAAAGATATCTGCACAAATCTACGCAACACGAAAATTAAGATAATAACTTTAAGCTTTACTACAGATAAATAAATTTTTTATGGTAATAACTCTTGCATACTTTTAAAATATTTTCTTAGTTACTTCCGCCAATCTTTTACCCATTGCAATAGCCAACTGCTTTTCATCCTCGCTAATATCACGATCATTATTGCTCCCAGCAAAATGCGTGACTCCATAAGGCGTACCGCCAGTTAATGTAGTATTCAAACGCGATTCAGAATACGGCACCCCCATAATTAACATACCGTGGTGCAACAAAGGTAGCATCATGCTTAATAAAGTTGTTTCTTGCCCACCATGTAAAGTAGAACTTGACGAGAACACACAAGCCGGTTTACCAACTAGCGTAGCATTAAACCACAAAGCACTAGTACCATCGAGAAAATGTTTTAATGGCGCCGCCATATTACCAAACCTAGTAGGGCTACCTAAAGCTAAACCAGCACAATTTGCCAAATCATCGAGTGTCACATACACAGCACCTTCTGCTGGTACTGGTGGAGCAGCTATTGTAGTAACTTCCGCTACCGGCGGCACAGTGCGAATTCGCGCTTCTATCCCTCCAACCATTTCTATGCCACGTGCAATCAATTGCGCTATTTTGGCAACAGAACCGGTACGGCTATAATATAGAATTAAGATATAAGGCATAAAATCTCCAACTCGAGGTTACTATGACAAAAATAGTACGACATTGCTTGGTATCTGGTATAGTACAAGGGGTATTTTACCGCCAAAATACCATGCAACAGGCTTTACAGTATCATATTACTGGCTGGGTAAAAAATCTTGCGGATGGCCGTGTCGAAGCAATATTAATCGGCACAGAAGAATCTGTGTTAAGTATGCTAGAATGGATGGCGGTTGGGCCAGAGAAGGCGGTAGTAACTAGTTTAGAAGTTTCTGATCCGACCGATGTAAATATAGAGGCATATAAAGATTTTGAGATTATCCGCTAATGAGTAGTAACGTACAAGCTATAATCCTAGCTCTTATTCAGGGATTAACTGAGTTTCTGCCTGTTTCCAGCTCAGCACATTTGATCTTGTTACCCAAATTATTAAAATGGCAAGATCAGGGTTTAGCTTTTGACGTTGCTATTCATGTCGGGACTTTATGCGCCGTAATTTGGTATTTTCGCCATGAATTAAAACTAATGCTCGTAGATTGGTCTAAATCTATCTTTAGTCAAAAAACAAATAAAAATGCTAGACTCACTTGGGCAATCGGTTTTGGTACTATTCCTGTAGGGCTAAGCGGTTTATTATTGCATAACTATATCGCCAGTCAAATGCGTGCCACTTGGATCATTGCCGTAACCACTATAGCTTTTGGTATTTTGTTAGGCATTACCAGTGTCATCGCCAAACAAACTCGCAGCGAGTATTCTGTTACTTGGCGCGATGTATTAATAATTGGCTGTGCACAAGCTTTATCGTTAATTCCCGGTACTTCTAGATCTGGCATCACACTAACCGCAGGATTATTTGTCGGCCTCACCCGCACTGCTGCAGCTAGATATTCGTTCTTATTATCTATCCCAGTGATTCTGTTGGCTGGTGGCTTGGAATGTTACAAGCTATATACTGCCGAAACAGTTATTGCCTACCAACCTCTATTACTGGGCTTTGTTACCGCGGCAATAAGTGGCTACCTATGTATCAGCCTATTCTTACGTCTACTAGATAAATATGGCGTCATGCCCTTTGTCATTTATCGAATTATCCTGGGCATTCTATTGCTGTATGTTTTTGGCATAAATTCCAGCATGTAACTTATTTAGCTGAATTTTCAAAGTTTAATGACTTTTTCTTGACAAACATCAACAACTTCTGGCAAAGTACGCGGATAAAAAATCAGGGGCTAATTTTGCTCAATATTAAATTGGATACGCTATGTCAAATTTACCAGTAATCGTAGGGATTGGTGGCATAAACTCCGCTGGCCGTAGCTCTGGATTCCACAGCTATAAACGCATGGTTTGCGATAAGTTGGCAGAAACGGTATTACTAAGTACATGGCAAGACTTGGCCAAACGTATGGGCATTAGCAATAGTGAGAAATTATCCTTTGCCGATATAGAGGCTATTAAAGCCGGCACCCTGCTGCGTAAAATTGAAAGCTTCGATCCAAACAATGTCCTGCAGCAAAATATCGCTAAGTTAGTAACAAATTCAATCATCATGAAAAAATCCAAACTGCCAGAACATATTCCAGCAGGTTGGCAAATAGAAGAATTAGCAAATAACGAAGTTAAAGTTACTGTCCCTGCCGACACCGAAATATTATTGCCCTCCAACGGGCCATTGGCAGTCACCAGCGGTGGCAATATTCCTAGCGGATTTGATCCAGGTAAATTATATAATTCGCATCATCATCCACGTGGTCTAAAACTAGCTATCTATGGTGCATCGGATGCCTTAAATTCCTTAGGTATTGAATGGTCAGAAATTCTACAGCATATTAACCCTGATGAAGTCGCCGTTTATGCTGGTAGCGCCATCTCCCAAGTAGATGAAAATTCTCTTGGTGGGCTATTCACTAACCCACTTACTGGCAAACGCGCTAGCTCGAAAATGATGGCTTTGTCCTTCCCACAAATGACGGCTGACTTTATTAATAGTTATGTAATCAATAGCGTCGGAACCACTGGCAGTAACGTCGGCGCCTGCGCTACTTTCTTATATAACCTAAAACAAGGCACGCAAGACATTCAAACCAAAAAAGCCAAGGTGGTAATTGTTGGCGCTGCTGAAGCACCAATAATCCCAGAAATCATTGAAGGGTTCCGCGCTATGGGCGCTTTAGCCACAGATGAAGCCTTATGCGCTTTGGACAATAGCACAACAGCAAATAATCGACGCGCTTGTCGACCATTTTCTAATAGTGTTGGTTTTTGTATTGCCGAGTCAGCACAATTTGTAATACTCATGAATGATGAATTGGCCATTAAGCTTGGTGCTAATATCTATGGTTCGGTAGCAGATGTGTTTATCAATGCCGACGGTAACAAAAAATCTATTGCTGCGCCAGGTGCAGGTAACTATTTAACTTTTACTAAAGCTACCGCCTTAGCCAAAGCTATTTTACAAGAAGATATCCATAAAACTTATGTACAGGCACATGGTACCGGTACGCCACAAAATAGAACCTCAGAGAGTCACATTTTAAATGAAACAGCCAAAGCATTTGGGATCAACAACTGGCCAGTCACCTCGACTAAGTCTTATGTTGGACATTCAATTGGCACAGCAGCTGGTGATCAATTAACCGCTGCATTAGGTGTGTGGCAACATGGCTGGATCCCTGGCATTAAGTCTATCGATCATATTGCCGACGATGTGCATCGCTCAAATTTAAATATTTTGTTAGATCATCAATATGTTGGTGAAAAAGGCCGTGACATCAAAGGTGTCATCATAAACTCTAAAGGCTTTGGTGGTAACAATGCCACTGCTTTAGTCTTGTCGCCAGAAAAAACTTTGGCTATGCTGAATAAAAGATATGGCACAAATAGCATGCAAAATTACTACAAAAAGAATATCGCTGTACAACAAACTAGCGCGACTGCAGATCTAGCCGCTTGCCAAGGTGCAGAGCGCATTACCTACAAGTTTGGTGAAGCTGTTATGGAAGTAGAAGGTTCGGCAATAACTCAATCTACCTTAACACTCTCAGAATTTATTAATAAAGTAGAATTGCCAACGAATAATATTTATCCAGAATATACTTAATCTAAGTACGCTTTGACAGTTTTTTGCCCATGGACAGTGACACAACATAAGCGCAGGCAATCATTACCGGCAGTAAGCTAAGGGCAATTCTAAAATCATTCGCAGAATAGTAATCTAAGCCCTGACTATCGTATTTGGTTGATAAAATATTTAAAATCCAACCAATTATCGGTTGAAAAATCACGGCAGTACTTAAAGATATGGAGTTGGTCAGACCAACACTGGTACTCTTTGCCCCTTCTGGTGCTATATCAGACACAATTGCAAAAGATAAGATTATACTACTCCCAGCAGCACCCAGTGCAAACATCAAAATATTCAGTGCCAAATGCGATAAATATGGTATGTATAAAATTGCACACATAACTATCAACATTATTAAGGCACAATACGACATGCAGGTTGCACGTTTACTATCAGTATCGCATAACACCCCAGCTATTGGCGAACCTAACCCAATACCAACTAGCACTAAACAACAAGCAAAAGTAGATTGATCTAACTCTAAACCAAACGCTTTACGTAAAAATGGATTTGCCCATAAACCACAAAAAACTGTAATTGATTCATACATCAAAGCAATATAAGCACTTTGCAACCAAATTTGCGGCTCTTTGCTCAACACTTTAATATTGGTAATGACTTTATGTACCGTGAGTTTACTTCTGGCTGTAACTTTATACCCTTCTGGATAATCACGAATAAAAATCCACGCTGCTGCTGCTAATAATAAAGAAAAACCAGCGGCCAATGTATAACTTTCGCGCCATCCAATCCTATGCATAAAGATAGCCAATAACATGTTACCAATTATTGCTCCTAACATGCCAGCTGCCTCTGATAAACCTATCATCATGCCAAAATAGCGTTTGGCAAACCAACGGCCACCCAGCTGTACCGAAGAAACAAAAACAAATGCCAAACCACCGCCAGTTAAGATCCGTGCTAAAATTGTCAACCATAAAACCTCACTCTCCGCAAATAACCAACAACCGCTACTGGCTACGATTGCACCAATAGTTAAGATTTTACGCGAACCAAATTCGTCCAATAAGATCCCAGCCGGAGTTTGCAGAATCAAATAAATATATAGATAAGAACTAGACAAAAAGCTTAATTGTAACGCAGAAAGATTAAGTGCAGCGCGAATATCTGTGGTAATAACCCCAACCGACAATAGTAAGAAAAAATGCAATACCATCAACAAAGATACTGTCATCCATAACAGTATCGCATGTCCTTGTTTAGTCATAAACTATACATCCCTGTACATTATTTAACTTAAGTTTCTGCTCCAACCTTGAGCTCTGGTTTAAAATTCACAGCATCTACGCGCGGATTAACTTTATATGCCAACCCTTGCGCCAATTCTTCGCGATAAAAAATTATCAAACCAACAGTAAACATTGCGATCGATACAAAAAAATGCCAAGTAATCACCTCTTGCAGCCAAATAAACCCAAACAAAGACGTAAAAATTGGGGTCACTAAACCAGCAAAAGACATAAAGGTAGCAGTAAATCTATTCAATAAATACCCATACAAATTATAGCAAATCAGGTTCGAGATTAAACACATAACCAAAGTGTTTATCATAAATGCTGCATTATCAGTAACAGGTATTGGATTCCAGGCTTCGCCAGCAAGATAAGAATGCAACAAGGCCATGCAACCACCCAAAGTCATGCTCAAACCATTAGCTAGTAGCGGAGAATAAGAATAATCCTGCATCACTTTTTTCAACATTATCCAACCGTAGACGCTGCAAAACACTGCCCCAACCATAGCTAATTCCGCACCAGAGAATATAAAGAAAGCCCCAGAATATAACTCTTCCTGCGTACGGATGAACAAAATCGGTAACAAGCCCATAAAGCCAATCAACATACCAAGCAGTTTTTTATTTGACATAGTTTCTTTTAAAATCAAAAACGCAACCAAAGCAGAGACAAACGGTGATAGGCTATATAATAGACAAGCCTTGGAAGATACCATGTGTTTTATAGCCCAAATCTCACAAACATTGGTTAAATAAATCTGGCTACAAGCTAATAATAGAATACCTACTATGTGCTGAGCTTGGATACGAATAGCACGAGGCTTGTGCTTTATCGCCAAATATGCCAACAAAACCAATCCGGCAAACAGCATTCTCGAACCGACTAGGAAGAATGGTTCACAATAACTCAGAGTATCTTTTTGCAAAGTAAATAAACTCGCAAACAGAATATAAAGTAATATGACTAAATACATTATGGTTCCTATAGGCTCCCACGGATGGCCTAGTATCGCAAGAATTCAGCAGTGATACTATACTTTGAAACAGGAAAAGGAGCGTCAAATGCAAAAAATATGTGTAGGAATACTAATGTTATGCCTGTATGGCACTGCTCAAGGATACATTGTTGATGGTACGCGAATTAACCGCCCCAGCATGTTATCTTATGCTAAAAGCAAATTACAAAACCGTGGCATTATCGAACAAGGGTTAGACGGTTTGGCATATTTAAAAGTACCAGAAAATTATATAACCGAACTACACCGCCAAATACTTCTACCAGGCTATGAATTACCCAACCAAACGCAAATATCGATTATCAATCAACATGAAGCTAAAAACATTGTTAACTTTCAAGAATTGGGACGTACTATAGAATTTAGACCATTAGGTTTTTATACTGTAGTCGTAGATGATCAAGAATTTTTTATGCTCGCCATCGATGCACCAGAATTGTCGACGCTACGTCAAAAATATGGTTTATCCGCAAATTTGGAAGATCATTCTTTTAATATCGCGATAGGCGTAAAAAAATTAACAGCGCATGAGGAAGCTAGAGGCTAGATGATCAAAACTGTTATGCTAACTCAAAAACATTAGATTTATCACAGCCCGTGATTTCTGTAACGATTACACCATATGTGTTGTAAAGCTAAAATAACAAAAATCTCGTCCTATGCAAACAAATACAATTCCCCAGCTGTTGATTATTCTGTTGACGCAAATATTTTGCTTATGATACTTTCACATATTAAGGGTTTTATAATAACATTTACAGGGAGTATGCTATGCCAAATATTGAAGAAATAATGCACCGTGTCCGAATGTTGCAGGAAGAAACGCAGAGAATAAAAGCGCAGCAAGATGCTGCAGCGGCAGAGAGGGCAGCAACGGAGAATAGCTGCTATTGCTGCGGAAGATGCTAAAAGGAAAGAAGAAGAAAGAAAATTAGCAGAATTGGAAGCACAAAGACTAGATGCGGAGCTACAAGAAAAGCAGCACTTGATAACGCTTATTGATTTAGGTCGGCAAGAAGCCTCGGGGACTTTGAGTGGGATTGCGAATTTACAGAAAATCTTTGAGAATACAAAAAGCAAAGAAATGTTTCTAGCCACAAAACCGTTGGAAACAGCGTTGTTAAATGACAATTTGGCTGTAGTTAAGTTTTTAGTATCAGCTGGCGAGGCCTATCCGAATTGGCAGGACATTGTAGATGATGGCACGCCGGTTTACGAGTTTATGGCATCAATTTTCAATAAAAATAATTCTAGCGAGAGTAAACGTTCTGGCAACAAATATAAATTATAAGTTATGGAAGTTGTCATGAAAATTTATAAGGACACACAGGAAGCATATGTAGCACATCGTTTGGTTATTGCTAATTTATTGGGTATGCCAGAAGCTGATTATAGTTCTTTGCCAATAACACAACAGATTGAGGTTAACAATAAGTTGTTAATTTTAACCAAGCAATTTTATGAAGCTGTTGGTTGTCCCAAATTTTTATTGTTTGATTTTGCAACTTTGCATGATGCAAATTTATTTTTAGCTTCTAAGCCAACTTCTAAGTTATCGCAAGCGTTAGATAAACACATTACCCACCAAATAAATTATTTAAGTGGTTATTGTGCGCTACAAACGACAAAAGAGGATGATTTTTTGCAATGGGCGCAGGCTAATGCTAAAAATAGCGATTACCAGATAGATAAAATACTTTGTACATCCTTTTTGGAGGGGTGTGAACAAGATGGTTTAGACACGGAGTTAAATTCGGCTTTAATTCTGCAAAGTGCAAATAATGCTAGAGAAGTTTTTGAGAGTAGCATAGGGGTTGCTAATGGTTTGCGATTAGCGGTTTTACACGATAGAAATGATGCAGAAGTACCTATGCATGCATTATTGCATAATGTTAGCGAAGATATTCTGCGCTCCATACCTGGGCATGCAGACTTTTTACGCCAAATAGATGCAAGTGAGGTTGCGGAAATTTTTCAATCCAGTGTTGCGAGAGAAGCGTCGCGCCAAGCTAAATCTCAGTCCTGGGAAGAAACACAAAAACTAGCCATTGAAAAACTAATTAAACAAGCTAAAAAATCGGCATTACTGCAAGAAAATATTAAATCTGGAGAGGACGTAATAGCCAAAGTTGTAGCTGAGCAGCAAAAGATAGTTACTAATTACAACCTTAAAATAGAGAGTATAAACAATTTAGCACAAGCGCAAAATGCAGCAGCTCAAAGAGCAAACGCAGCAGCACAAAAATCTGCTGAATATCAGAGAAAGGCAGAATTAAAGGAGCTAGAAGCTCGTAATTGCGCAGCTAATATTGGTGCTATGGGCGGTGGTATGGTGCCTGTGCATAATGTTAATTTTTCTGTAGGTTTTAATCAGCGTACTGGTTTTACTATGGCAACTGGCCATCAAGTTATACAGGGCGGTAGAGTTGTGGCTGCAGGCAGTGCGGTTTACAATCCAGCTGCTGCTTATCAGCAGAATGTTGCAAATGTTGTTGCTCAAACACAATTACGTACTATACAACAAGCTGAGCAAATATCTGTAAAGCTTAGAGAGTCATTAGCGCAATTGCAAAATGTTATTGCCAATAATCCGAGTCTACAAAGATATCAGCTTCCTCAGACACAATTAATTAATCCACATATAGACAGAAGTAGTACGCTTTTTAATGGTTTTAAGCCAGGGGCCACTGGTGCCAATAACTATGGACAGGGTGCTATAGAGGCTACTTTATCGTCAAATCGCGCAGCTATTCTTGCTAAGTTGAAAAATGACAACATTAAATTCAAACCAGAGCCAGCTGGTAGCTTCTTGCACAAAACCGGGCAAAGTTTGCAAGCAGATACTAATAAACCAGGTTTTAAAAAATTAGTCAGTACCACCATTGATGCTGCAGTGACCATATTAACTGGTAGTGGTAAGGCAGAAGCTAGTCCATTGATATTTTCTGCACCATTAAATAGTGCTGCTGCCACCATTTCAGCTGGAACTGCCCTTAATAATGCTCAGCAACATGGTAAGGATAAAAATGTTAAGTTCAAACCCTTAGGACAAGAGTTACATGAGATAAATGCAAAAACCGCCCAGGCTTTTTCTTTTGTCATGAGCATGACGCCTACGATAATGTTTGGCCTCTTAACTACTCCCCCGCATCTTAGAAAGAGTGAAGATTATATTTTACCAGGCGGTGATAATAAAGTTGACGCGAAAGATGTTCAGGTACCACCATTGCAGGCACATGAGGTTAAGAGGGAAGATTTAAACACCGGCCATACCTCAGCTCCACCCAACCTGCCCAACGCGAATGTGAATGTGCCGCAGGAAATTGGTAATTTCTTGTTTATGTTTAATGAGGTGGTTAATGACAAGTTGCAACAAGATGGTGCCGGACAGTTAACAAAGGGTCAAATTATTGAATATTTACAAAATGTGGATAAGATACCAGTTGAACAGTTATATAAAGATTTGCAAAAGATTGGCCTAGAATTATATACTCCTCCTCAGGATGGAATATATAAGTTCATACATTGGCGTAATGATATGAGACCTTTATCCGCGTCTGCTAAACCTAAACTTGAAAATTCTAAATTTATTATTGAAGTTCATAAGGGTAAAGGAGGTAATGATTATGATCATATGCACATTACCGATGCAAAAGGTAATGTATATGATAAGTATTTGAATAATTTAACAGAGAAATTGAGAAAAGAAAATCCTAGTTGGCACGCAAGAAAATTAAAACGTGAAGTTGAAAGTTTGCCCGAAGCGCACATTAAAATTAAAGAGTTTGTAGAATTGAATATGAGGCCTAACCTTGAATAAGAGTTACGAACTAAAAGATTTTACTTTAGATAGTTTTTTACATGGAACTATAGAACATTTTTTCTATGATAATCATAAAAATATTTTTCAAGTGGTTTTTAGTTATTTGAACTTAAAATCTGGAGGATGCTTATATGAATGCACCATAACCATAACTGATTGGTGGAATCTAGAGGTGTTTGAATATAATAAACAGCATAAAATAAAACAATTTTATTTAAATGAAATACCTAAAATAGATCGTGTTATAGATTTTTCTTATAATGATGACATCCTGACATTAACGGATTTTGGAATGCATAACGATACTGCTATTGACTATAAATTTACAAAACCTAAAATTAAAATAACTGGTGAATATGATCCAGATTGAATTTTGCTGTTCATATCGAAGGTTTATATTCTAATTACGCTCAAAATAAAAATCTATTGGAGAAAAGATTTAACATGTTGATAAATAAAAAGGTTATTATAAATCCTAAATGGTTTTCTGGCTCTAGTTTATATTACTTAGCAAATTAATATGAAAGTATTGTTTGTGTGTAATGAAAATAAATTGTGCAGCCCGACTGCGAAAAAAGTCTTTGCTGATTATGCAAATGTTGAGGTTGATTCTACGTGGTTAATGCCAAGCGCTGTAAAAATCATTAATGGACAACAAATAGCTTGGGCTTATATAGTATTTGTTATGGATATTAGGCAATTAAAAAAAATAAAAAAACTTTTTAAAAATGAATTAGGCATAGAAAAGTTATAAACTTAGATATACCAGATGAATATGATTATATGGATCCAATCCTTGTTTCATTATTAAAACGGAAAGCATCTATCACTAAATGAGGGATTAGATGATTTGCCAAAATTTAGATGGTGAATCCGGCTGGGAAATTGTGGAATTAAATCTAGAAATGATTTACACTCGACATTAATAATCCAGATAAGTATCGCTGGTATTAAGCCAACGGGACTGAAGCTTTATTAATAAGAACACGGAAGTATGAAAGAACAACAATCACTAAAATCTCTAACTAAAAAACAAAAAGAGGCTATAGGTCTCCTATCTATAGGCACATTTTTAGAATACTTTGATTTAATGCTATATGTACACATGGCATTTCTTCTGAATGAATTATTTTTCCCTAAAACTGATCCTAATACAGCACAGTTGCTATCAGCTTTTGCATTTTGTTCTACATTTGTGTTTAGGCCTTTTGGAGCGTTAATATTTGGTTGGTTAGGTGATAGAATTAGTAGAAAAGCTACGGTTATCTTAACCACTGCAATCATGGCATTTTCTTGTGTTTTTATGGCTAATTTACCAACTTATAGCCAAATCGGTATAACTGCCTCTTGGTTAGTAACTTTATGCCGTATTCTACAAGGCATGTCGTCTGTGGGTGAAATAGTTGGAGCAGAGCTTTACTTAACTGAAATAACAAAACCACCCATACAATACCCAGTAGTATCATTTGTTGCAATTTTCTCAGTAATTGGTACAGTCGCAGCTCTTGCAGCGGCATCTCTTTTTACAGCATTTGGTTTAAACTGGCGTATAGCTTTTTGGATAGGCGCCACTGTTGCTACTATCGGAGTGGTAGCCAGGACAACACTAAGAGAAACACCTGAATTTGCCGATGCAAAACTACGCTTGCAGGCTAAATATAATTCAACACGTATAAAACGGAAAGTACTAAAAGCCGATCCATTGTTTAATGAAAAAGCTAACAAAAAAACAACTTTATATTTATTGTTGCTAAACTGTGCTTGGCCGGCATGTTTCTATTTTGCTTATATTCACTGTGGCAATATTTTGAAAAGTTCTTTTGATTATAGCTCTGAAGCTGTAATTCATCATAACTTTGTTATTTCGATCATCCAATTATTAGGTTTGCTCATGATATCTTTCCTAAGTTATAAAATATATCCATTAAAAATTATAAAAACTAAATTATTTATATTCACTATTGGTATTTTATTTTGTCCTTATTTATTAAATAATATAAATGCCCCTATATACTTGTTTTTAATACAATCATTTATTGTTTTATTCGCGGTTGATACTGTACCAGCTGTTGCAATTTTCTTTAAGCATTTTCCCATTTTTAAACGTTTTACTTATACTAGTCTTATATATGCCATTTCGCGTGCGCTAATGTATATTGTCACTTCTTTTGGCATTATATATTTGACAAAATATTTTGGTAATTATGGCTTATTATTTATTATGTTACCGATAAGTATGGGCTGCTATTTATCGATAAATCATTTTGAATATTTAGAGAGACAAGCTGGAAACTATCCGCAAAAATGAGTATAGATAAAATTAAAACCAAGCATTATTATAGATTTAATTAAATACGAAATCTTCCTGTACCATCAATACTACAATTAGGCTTTGCTAGAGTCTTTAAAATATTACCAACACCCTCTCGACTTATGGATAGAGCAAATTTTTTCAAATCTTCTTTGATATGCATAGTATTATTAAACAATGGTAATATTGATCTGGTTATATTATTTCCTGTCTTGTAAATTGTAGACTTAAGATTTGCACATTTTTCTGTCACAGTATTATACACATTTCTATTTAGAGCTGATGGTCTCCATGCAATTTGTTTAGTATTTAGCTTTGGCTGAAAAGCAGAAGACATATGAACACTAGAACCACTGGCTGGATCAGAAGTGGTACGCAGTAATTTTCTAATTTTTGTAGGTGGTTGATATGTCATTATATTATTTTCTGGCTGATGTAAAATAGAATTAAATTGTGGTGTAAATTTTCCTTGTGCTTGAGCTGCCTGTAAAATAAAATCATTACATTTTTTTTCAAGTTTTTCTTTATTTTTTTCTTTATTAAAGGTTTTTATCAATTCAATTATGGGCTTATTTGGTCGTATCTCATAGCTAAACTCGCTGTTGGGCTCTAGTATTAAAATACCATTTTCTATCTCAATAAGTTTTAATTTCAAAGCATCACAAATTAATAATATATTTTCAATATTAGTCACCAAAATATCTTTATTAAGTAAATTATAATTAAAAATTTCCGTGATTAATTCAAGTACAAATTTTAGTTGATTAGAGTTTAAAGTTAGCGGAACGTCTCGTTCGAGCGAAAATTTTATTACGGCCACAAATAATTTTATTAACGCGAATTTATCGGCTTTAAGGTTTCTTTTGGTGATTTGCTGATCTATAATTGGCAGGATTAACCGCTCCCAAATATTGGTAGCATATTTTAAGTGCCAGCCGGTAGCTTTATAATTTTTTGGCGCAATGTAATTTTCAAAATGGTTAACAATTTTGATATTCAAGGTATTAAATATAACACATATTGCAGCACCTTGACTCTCTAGCCACTGCAGAGGACCTGGTGAACGATCATATCTTTCAAATTCTTCTGTTGTCGAGCTAAGTTCTGGAAATTTGGCAACTAATTTTTTTAACAACCCAATTTCACTTTCACTAATATAAATTTGCTTTACTTTCTCAGCGACATCTTTATCATCAACTTGCAAATATAATTCTCTAAAAGGAATACTAAATCGAACATTATGCCACCATTTATATCTGTTTTTATTTAATTCTTCAAATTGATTGCTGTTAAGATTATGATTTTTTATTCTTAAAAATAGCATATTTTCTTCCGACAAAAATTCATTTGGTTGCGAATTTTGATCTTGTATTAATGCTTTTAATTTTTTGTAAGTTTTCAATTTCTCAGTATATTTTCCAATCGAATTATCCACATCAGCGGCAAGAAGTCTTCCTCTTGCTGTAGTGCATTTATTCGATGAAATACTAGAAAAAGCATCCAACACATTAAAATTTATCTCACCCTCTTGCGCCATACATTGAATCAGATAGTGCCGAATTAAATCATCGATTCTTGCTAAAATTTTTTCTTTAAGTAAATTAAATTTATGGTCTGCAGCTATATAACTCAATTTTTGCAAGTTTTCCTCAATAAAAGACAAGTCTTTTATTTTAAGCAGATTATCATAAAAATCTGGAAAGAAAGCTAATACTTCATCTTTGTCTACGGGAATTTCAGATTTCGTTTTTTCTATGTACGGTTGTAAACTGTTTCTTATTGCTTCCATAGAAATATGCGAATTTTTAGTGTTCTCACTATCCTTATATCTAGTAAAATAAATTTTATTCTCTGGGTTTGAATTATAATTTAACAGCGCTTCAGAAATTGATTTCCAAACTGCATTTAGGTTGCAATCATTTGTTTTAATAATCATTTTATTTAAAAATTCTAAAATTACAGCATTACGTGCTTTGAAAATATGTAATAATAAAAACTCTCTAGTTTTTTTAAATAATTGATGATCAGGAGGTAACTTTAAGCGTGTCGCTAATAAATCAGCCACAAAATATTCAGCAAAAGTACGATGCACAAAATTAATTTTGTTTTGCGCTTCATGTATAATCCCAACACGTTTTAATTCTCTTTGTGTAAGGCTTGATTCTGGATCGTACATGAAAAAATCATTTGTTTCTTCATCAAACAAAAAATTAAAAGCTGCTCTTCTATGCGATTTTGTTAATTCATCAAAAAACAAATCCCTTAATACAATATTAAGATCTTTAAGATTTTCTTTCTTACTTAAGTAAATATTATAAAGCTCATTTTTAAACTTACCATATAAATCAATCAAATCTAACGTGGTAGGTAATGTAATATTTGTATTATTATTGTAATATTCTGCAAAATCTTTTTTAAATGCCTCTGCAAGAAGCCATGCCTGCAATGGTATTCCCATAAAATCAAGTTTAGTATCTTTGGTAGAGCTGCTAAAAAGATTAAGCAAAGCTTTCGTGTACTCCGCAAATTTCTTTAAATTTTCATTGGTTTGGATTGATAGCTCTAAATATTTCCCCCAAAATTTTGTCAAATAGTTTATTTGATTTTGTTCGGAAAATGGGTTTAAATTATAAGCAAATACCCCGAGAGTGTTTTCTAATTCTTCTTGCATATGTTGCCTGGTTGCAACCACTATCTTTAAGTTCTTGCTTTCTTGTCGCAAGGTCTTCATAAAATTTATGATCTTAACTTGATGTTCAGAAGATATTTCGTCAAACCCATCCAAAAACAAAAACAGTTTTTCACTTGTTTTTTCAAGAAAATATTGCATAAATGCTCTTTGCAACACTGTCATATCATTCACCATGCTTAAGAAATCAACTGCTGACTTTATATTGTCAAATTTTATCTTATCAATAAAATACTTTTTAGTCTTAAGGTCAATTTTTATTATCCATTCATGCGCGGTATTTTTTATAATTTGTGTTGCCCAGAAATCAATTATATTAGATTTACCCATTCCAGGTATTGCTGAAATAATAACGTTTTTTTCTCGTATTGAATCGAAATCATAATCAATTTTATCACCTACTATATATTTGCGTACACCAGCAAGCGAACCGTATGTTTCCTGCCAAATAAGTTTACCATTTTCTTTTTTAAGATAATGAATGTTTTCTGTAGAAAATTTTTGTGCAAGCTGTTCAAGCTGTTTTCGCGCTTCTTGTTCATTGCTATCTAGAACAATATATTTCGACGTGTTTTTTTCATTGTTAAATTTATCGGCAAAATATATAGATTTATTAAGTTTAACTGAAGAATCAGCAGTTTCTTCATCTATGCTTGCCTTAGAAAGTTTTTTTTCATTGCTATCTTTCTTGGCATAAAATCCAGCTTGATTAGATTCAATTAAAAAATCAAAATCATTTTTATCTATACAACTTATTGCAAAGATATCTAAATTATTTTCTGCAAAACAATCTGAATCTTCACGGATCTGTCTTTTCATGTGCAATTTTCTATCGATATAACAATTAACTGCAAATTCGCTCAAAGCAAATGTTGGAGCAATTACGATCTTCTCTGTTTCTAACAATTTTAATAGAGTTTCTTCATTCAAAATCTTTTGCAGGTCATTTTCTGGAATAAATTCTCCCAATGACATCTGTTTGCCATGCAATATAACTACTTTATCTCTAAAAGAATTCTGAGTATCTATAGAAAAGTTGTCAAACTTTACTTCGTCATTTTTATATTCAACAAAAATCTTATTGTTCTTGAATAACCTGGCAAAAGCATCATCTCTTTTAGAAATTAAAATTATTTTTTTATTGGTGTTTTCTACAACTAAAATTTTGTTTAGAATATCAAATAATAATTTTCTTTCTTTTTCTGTTATTTGAATATTACACTCAATAATTAATATTTGATTCCTTGAGTGATTCTGCAACTGTATATGTGGAATCGTTAATTAATTTTTGAATTTTGGTTTCGTAATTTTCTGATCCAATTTTAATATTATTTTTTATGGCAAGCTTTTTAAAAAGGCATTCTCTAAATTTTTTAGCATTTGAAGTAAGATTGATCCCCAGAATAAAATTTTGGTTAATTTTTTTGACTTGCATATCAATAATCTTTTCTTTTAATAAAGCAGATTGATACGTTTGAATAATAGGCGTTCTTAAATCGAATTTTCCATTCTTAGCTATAACATCAATAAATTTTTCAACAATCTTATTCAATTCAGCATTTTTTAAAATAGAATATAACTTCTTCTTGTCGTTAAATTCTTTTTTAAAACAATAACGAACTGCTATATTTCTACCATGTATGTTCAAAATATCATCTGCAGCTATTATCTGCTCAAGAGCTTCTTTAAGATTTATTTCTGTATTACTTCCTTCAAAATCAAAATTAATATTAGTGCAAATAGTAAAATCTTCTAACATGCCATCAGTAAATTTTTTTTTGATTTTAACATAAGACATAAAATATTTTTGCAAACTAAAGTCTTCATCATTTTCTGTTAATAAATCTTCAGCCGAAATTTTACTGCTGTCTTCATATCTATGTTTAGCTTGTAAAAACCTATATGCCCATTTTGGTTCTTTATTTCCTTCTGTTTTAGAATATTTAAACACCACATCATCAAATTTTTCTGCAGCATCCATTTCTGTAGCTAAGGTGTATTCATAATTATTGCTTGAACCACGTCTTAAAAATAACATCAACAGCTTTAATTGATAAATATTACCATGCAAAGCTCTTTTTAAACCAGAAGCAGCATACTCTCCCGCACCAGTTAAAGAAGAATTTACCAAATAATTTTGTTTTGCCACGTTAGATGTGTTTTCAACAATATTTACCTCGGGTTCTATATCCATCCCATCCACATCAAATACCTGCCAATGGGCTTTGGATTCATTAATAAGCGATACATATAATTCGAAATTTTCGTCGCTATTCTGTGAAGCAGATTGTTTATCCTCACTATAATATACATTTAAACCAACCCCCCAACAATTAGCTAATCTAGCCAACTCAGATGCAGATAACATGACGGGCTTATCTTTAACATACTCAACATAATTATTGTAAATATCATCCCATTGTTTTTTGACTAAAATATGAAATAAAATTTCTTTGTTGTTATGTTGAATATCATTATTGCCACCCATGAAAACACGACAATTACTTAAAATACGTAATTTTTCTCTATCTATTTCTCCTACTTTTGTTTTATGATCTAAAAATTCGCTAGCTTTTATAAAAAACCATGTTTCTATTTTGTCTTTTGTTTCTTGCCGGTGCGGTATATCGTTTGCTATTTTTTTCCATATATTGTTAAATAAAGTGCAAAAATACAAAAAATTATCTATGTTAACATTTTTACTTGCAAGCCAATCATCAATCCATAAAGAAAAATCATCTTTTTTCATAAGGCCTATCAATTCATCTCTGCCAAAATTAATATCTTGTTCAGAAACTGAAGGATAAGATAAATTATTGTCAATAATAGATATTTGTTTATTTACTGTATCATTAAGCTCAGTAATTTTATCTTTATTCGCTTCATAAAACGCTTGCATATCTTGCGGTATATTATCAAGGTTTAAACAAAGTTGTATAAAAGCAAAAAAATGACGTTTTTTAAAATTCTCATCAGCGCATAAAACTTCAGCTAAAGCATCTCGAAGTTTTTTCCCGAACTCCTCAAGGCTATAAGCATTAGATCCATCAACATGTCTCTTTTCTATTGTCTTAATATAAGCTGGTACATTTTGTAAGGCTAAGTTCTTTTCATTTATAGCAAAACTTACCGCTAACGCCAAAGAATATAGACCACAATTATTATTATGTCCGCTAACATTTATAATTTTCATTTTGACCTATTTAATATTAATTATTCAGATTATTTTTTACTTATTTTTTTATATATAGCATTACCAAAGATAAATTGCTACTGAAGAAATCAATAATATATTTTTTTAAGACTATTTATGAAATGTTAAAAGAAATGAGCACTACTAGCTAAACACCCAATACATCTTTAACAAATGGTATGGTTAATCTTCGTTGCTCTGCCAATGAAGCCTGATCTAACTGCTCTAAAGTATTAAACAGCTGCCGCATATCTCGTGGACAACGGCGCAATAAAAATTTACCTACGGCTAAATCCAAATCTAAACCACGTCGTTGTGCCCTTAATTGCAAGGCAGATAATTTTTCTTCATCACTCAAGGCCATTAACTGATATACTGTCCCCCAACTTAAACGTGATTGCAAATCTGGGAGTTTAATAGATAATGCAACTGGTGGTACTGTAGCAGTAATAATTAAACGTTTATTGTTGGCACGCACACGATTAAATAAATGGAATATCTGCTCTTCCCAATATTGATTACCAGCTATGTGCTCTATATCATCCAGACAAATTAAATTAATGTGTTCCAAACCAACTAAGAAGTCTAAGGTCAAAGTAGCAGGCTCGGACAAAGGTATATAAACTGCAGTTTGCGCAAACTCTGGTGCAGCATGACAACTTGCCTGTAACAAATGGCTGCGCCCAGAGCCAGGTGCCCCCCAAATGTATACGTAATTATCACCCTTACCCTGTACCATTGCCGACAAAGTATGCATTATTTGTTGGTTATGTCCGGGCAAAAAATTCGTAAAAGTCGCATCATCACGCAAACTAAAGCCTAATGGTAATTGCTGTAAACTCACAAATTAATCCTATATATCAAATCTGGAGTTGCTTCTAAATTTTTATTATCCACAACCAAAATATTATCTATCAAAAGTGATCGCTGCACGAAATCTTTACCGCCATCAGCAACTACAGTAAATACCGCTTGCGTACCATCCACTTGCCCAACTTCAACGCGTTGCACGCCTTGTAGTTCTTTTAGATAAGTTAAAATCTTAGCGTAACTTATTGCACTATTAATGCCGTTAACACGCAAAGTGACCATGTTTGGCGCAAAATTTTTAGCTAGCAGTTGTTTATGCTGAGCGACTAATTCATCACTAACTCGATTTAAAGTTTGACGTAATACATCTTCTAAATCATCGCCAGCATTTTGCCAATCGGTAGCATGTTGCTTATTTTGGAGGCGCCACTCACAGTGCCAAACATTATCAGCATTATTAATTTTGCCTATTAACATAATTGGCGAATCATAACGCTTTGCTGCCTGCTGCAAGATAGTTGTATTGAAATTAACAATATCTTGTTCATTGATCTTGACCCTCTCGGTTAAATCAAACAATGGCAAAATAATTGGCAACCCTCGCTCTTTAGCTAGCAAATCTATTTTGTTAAACAGTTGATTATCATTATTCGTCGTTATTACCTGCCATTTATTATTTTGCTCCAATGCTACCCATAACAATAAATGTTGCCGATTTTTACCCAAACCAACACGCCCAGTTTTAAATAACAAATTATTCAACAATTGTTCGTTAAAATTTAATTTTAACGTATATGCAGTCTCATCTTTATTATATGCATAAGAACTAATAAAACGCTCTAAATGCTCACCGGCCTTAATATATTCAGAGTCGCATAGCACATCACTAGAGCCAGTAACTCTTAATAGCAAATTGTTAAAAGCTAATGGTAAATTTTTATTTCTAGTCTCAATTGAGTTATCTGGCACTTGCAAAGTAATTGTATATAAATCATGTAATATCACTGCAAATGCTTGCTGAATACCACTGCAAGACAGTAGCAAAAACAAAAATATTTGCAAAGCAAGCTTAGTTTTCATATCATTCCCACCTAAACCCTGGCTAGTGTGTGAGCTAAAATTTTAGCATACAGGCCACCATCATAGTACCACAAGACCTATACTATACTCTAAACCATTTGCATAGCGGTGAGTAATACCCAATGGTAGAAACAAGATATCAAACATCTAGAGCAATAACTAATATGTCTCCTAACATTTGGGACGTAATAGTATTGATCATAGTTCTGGGTATCCTCTCTGCCCTTGCCTGGGGTACATCGCAAATGGTTATGCCCTATAAAGTTGGGCAACAAATTAAGATATCCTTGGATCCTTGGGCAATACCTGGTTATGCGATTAGCTCTGTACTACGTATGTTTATCGCCATGTTCTTTTCGTTGCTAGTAACTCTCACGATTGCGCCACTAGCTGCCAAAAGCCAACGCGCAGAAAAGTTTCTATTACCATTGATCGACGTCCTACAGTCTATCCCTGTCTTGGGGATGTTATCTATTACCGTGGTTGGATTTATAAGCTTGTTTCCAGATAGCCTATTGGGACCAGAATGTGCAGCAATTTTTGCAATTTTTACATCACAAGTATGGAATATGATACTGAGTCTGTATCAATCATTACGTACTATTCCAAATGATCTGCAGGAAGTTGCTAAAATGTATCATCTATCCGGTTGGCAAAAATTTTGGAAATTAGAAGTTCCACACGGCATGCAAGCATTAATATGGAACACTATGGTTTCTATGTCTGCTGGTTGGTTTTTTGTAGTGTTATCTGAGGCTATAGAAGTATCTAAGCAGAAGATATATTTACCTGGTCTTGGTTCATATATATACACTGCAATGCAACACGCTGATGTTAAAGCGCAATGTTACGCCATTATTGCAATGTTAATTGTTATATTTCTATATGATCAATTAGTTTTTCGACCACTATTAGCATGGGCTGAAAAATTTAAAGCCGATATAGATGATGATGAGGAAGTTTATACGTCATGGTTGATTAATTTAATTGCCAAAACACGTTGGTTACAGAGATTAGAAGTTTTTTTTGCTATTTGTTTTGACTGGTTCATCAATGGCTATAAGAAAATAATCCCGCGCAAAAAATTTACTATCTCTGTAAAAACACAACACGACATTAGTGAAACCACCGCTATCATTTGGAACATTTTCCTCGCTATTGGTTTAATTATCACTGGTATTGCTTTGTTTAGCTTTATTAAGCGCGATATAGGAATAAAAGAGGTCCTACACGTTCTATATTTGGGATTTCTTACCGGCCTGAAGGTATTTATATTGATAGTGCTGGCCTCAATAGTATGGATACCTATCGGAGTTTGGGTTGGCCTTCGCCCCAGATTAACATCATTTGTGCAACCATTAATTCAATTTTTTGCCGCTTTTCCGGCCAATCTATTCTATCCCATAGTGGTATTTTTAATCTTACAATATGATTTAAACCATAATATTTGGACAATGCCATTGATGATTCTTGGTACACAATGGTATATTCTATTTAATATTATCAGTGGCACGACTAAAATACCTAAAGATATCAGGCTTGCTGCTAGCAATTTTGGGGTCAAAGGACTCCTGTGGTGGCGTAAGATAATATTGCCGGGTGTTTTCCCAAACTACGTCACAGGTGCCATGGCTGCTGCTGGTGGCTGTTGGAACGCAAGTATAGTAGCAGAATATGTTGTATGGGGTGACAATACTATTATGTCGACCGGATTAGGGCAATATATAACTGTTTGTACGCGCGAAGGTGATTTCCCGCGCATTGCTTTGGGCATCAGTGTTATGTGCATTTATGTCCTAATATTTACTCGTTTTGTGTGGCAAAAGCTGTATCAGTTTGCTGCCAATAGATTCACTATGGATTTATAAGCATGAATTTAATTAAAATTGATAATGTTTCTAAATCTTTCATCAGCGCTGAACGTCAGGAGCTGCTGGTCCTAGATTCAATAAATTTCACGTTGAAAGAAGGTGAAATTGTAGCTTTGTTGGGCAAATCTGGATCTGGTAAGTCAACTTTGTTGCGAATCATGGCTGGCTTAGTGAAGCCTACTTCTGGAACATTGTATTATCGTGATAGTCCGATTGCAGAACCAGTCCCAGGAATCGCTATGGTATTCCAATCTTTTGCTCTATTGCCATGGCTAACAGTATTAGAAAACGTGGAATTGGGTTTAGAAGCAATGGGTGTTGGGCGTAAAGAGCGCAGACAACGTGCTCTAAAGGCTATAGACACCATAGGATTAGACGGCTTTGAATCAGCATATCCTAAAGAATTATCTGGTGGTATGCGCCAACGTGTTGGTTTTGCTAGAGCTCTAGTAGTAGAGCCAGACATTTTATTAATGGATGAACCATTCTCTGCATTAGATATTTTGACCACAGATAACTTACGTAGTGACTTACTAGATTTATGGGACAGTAAAAGGACCAAAATTAAAGGTATTATTTGCGTTACGCATGATATTGAAGAAGCAATTTTGATGGCGAATCGAATTGCCATTTTTGCCAGTGATCCTGGTACGATTCAAACCGAAATTAATGTTGATTTACCATATCCACGTAATACCGAAAGCCATGAATTTAGAGAACTACTCGATCAAATTTATATGCTCATGACCACTAGCGAGCGTTCACGGATCGCGAAAGCTAAAGAAGCTGCTGCCATTACCACACATGCCGAAGAGATTATTCATCCAGAATACGCCTACCGTTTACCAGAGGTTGATATATCTGGTTTAACCGGTTTGGTAGAAGCTATGGAAGATCACGAGATAGATGGCCATGTTAATTTGCCAGAACTTGCAGAATCATTGCATTTGGACGTAAATAACGTGTTTCCGCTTACTGAAGTGTTAGATATGCTGCATTTTGCTAAGATTACCGAAGGAGAATTAATTTTTACCGAGGCTGGCAAACGTTTTGCCGATGCCACAATTTTAGAAAGAAAACAGATTTTTGCGCAACACTTGTTACAATACATACCATTGGCCCAACATATTCGCCAAATATTAGATCAATCGCCTAATCATCGCACCTCAAAAAATACTTTCTTAAGTGAATTAGAAAATTATTTTAGTGAAGAAGAATCAGAACGTATTTTACGCACCATAATCGACTGGGGACGTTACGCCGAAATTCTTGCTTATGATTATGACTCTGGTGAATTAAGTCTGGAAAACCCACAATAAATATGCGTCTAATTAATTATTTGTTTACGTTGCTGATTTTTATGCCTGGTATTAGCTTGGCCGTAGAGCTAGAAGTAAAAATTACCGGCGTAAATAAAGTTTTAGAAGGCAATATTCGTCATGATTTACATTTACAACAAGCCACTACAGAGCCAAAACTTACCAACGCTAGAATAAGAAATCTATATCAATTAGCAAGAGAACAAATAACAGCGGTATTGCAAGCAAATGGTTACTACAATAGCAGTATAACCGAGGATTTAGTACACAAAGCTGATACTAGTGCAGAAGATAAATGGCTAGCATCCTTTGCAATCGTCCTTGGCAATCCCTCTGTTATAAACAATATTAACATAGAGGTCGCTGGTCCTGGCAAAGATAACCCAAAGATTAAATCATTCTATAAAACACCTAAATTAATTAAAGGTCAAATAATTACTCATGCCAACTATGAAGATACCAAAGAAGAATTATTAGCTAATTTTAATTCCATCGGTTATTTACAAGCTAAATTTACGCAACATACTTTAGAAGTGGATCGACAAGCTAATACTGCCGACATTAAATTAATAATTGATACTGGCACACAATACAGATTTGGGAAGATAACCTTTATCGACTCCGTATATCCAGATTCATTCTTATTGCGTTTTGCCCCTTTTAAACCTGGTGATCCATATGATCTACAGCAACTTATAGATTTTCAAAAAAATTTAGAGCAAGCTGATTTATTTAATAAAATTCGTTTTGATCCACAAAACGATTTAAGCAATCCAAATAATACTGTAGTACCAATTAATGTGCGCTTATATTTAAAACCACATAACCGTTATACTGGTAGTATAGGTTATGGTACTGATACTGGTGTGCGTGGCAGTCTGTCGTGGCTACATCGTTTTACCTCTACACCTGGCCATAGAGCCATCGCAGATATTTATGCTTCACAGCGACGTAGCACGGCGAGAGCCAACTATATTATTCCTGGCTCACAACCAGCAACAGATAAATATGTATTTGGGGCTCTTGGACAAACTGAAAATTTTGAGGAATTAACCAGTCGCAAAGCAGAGATTTCTGTGAGTAAAATTATCAAAAGAGGCAAACTAGAAAGCATGTATGGTCTATGGTATTTCACAGAAACCTATCGCATCGTGAATGACAGTCCAACCTTAAACAAGATATATTTATTACCAACTGCTAAATGGATCTGGCTTGATTCACATAATACTGATGATTTTGAATTTGGCAATCGCTTGGATTTAAAAATTCGTGTTGGTGCCAAATCCCTATTTTCTGAGCATAACGTGGCACAAGTTGAAGCGAACGGTAAAAAAATATTCTTGATCACGGATAAAATGCGCTTTTTAGCTAGAAGCACTGTTGGTGCCGTTGCTAGCAGAGAATTTAGCAATTTACCGCCAAGCTTACGTTTTTTTACTGGTGGTGATGATACTGTACGTGGCTATGCATATAATTCTTTGGGGCCACTAGCAAGGCCACAAGATGAAGATTCTACTACCGGCGGACGCTATTTATTTATTATCAGTGGCGAATTAGAACGTAAGATATACCGTGAATTTAGTGGTGTGGCATTTTGTGATGCTGGTAACGTTTCTTTAAGCACTAAAATACCACTTGCCGTAGGTGCTGGTGTGGGGATCCGTTATAAAACCCCGATTGGCAGTCTCAAGTTCGATATAGCCAAGCCATTGAATACCGTTACCAATAAACATTGGCGTGTACATATTAACTTTGGTACCGACCTTTAGTTATCTGTATAAATCTTTCATTCTAAAAGCTCATCTTCTTCCGCATAGAAGTCCACACGAAATTATAGTAAGATACGATACTATGAAAGCACTGAAAAAAGTAATCTATTTGGCATTAGTTTTAATGCCAATCGTATGGCTTTGCGCTACAAATGCTGGCTTAGGCCGCGTTTTGTCTATAATAAACGTCGTTAGCCCTTATAAATTCACTTACAAATGCCTAGATGGCAAACTTATTGGACAACCTATCGATATTCACGGGCTAATAATTGTATTTGAGGACAAGAAGGTAGAAATAGAGCATATACACCTTAATTGGCTTACAGGTAAATTTAATGCAGTGAATATTTATGGATTATCTAAATTGTTACCTAAAGCTGAGCTTTTGGCTGATCAAGAGTTAAAAATTAACTCTTTAGACGGTCACTTTAAACTAGCACATCCCACGCATACGTTAAATTTACAATTTACCGGCCAATCTTTACAAACCAAATTAACTGGAAGCATTGCAGTCATTTATATCAACGGCGATTGGACTGTAGAGGATGCGATCATAGAGTTTGGCAAAAACACTTTAGCACTCAAAAAACAGGCAGCGCAAAATTATGTTTGGGATTTACAGCTAACCGACCCAAGAGTCATATTTAAAAATAGCAAAGGAGTTCTTATAGCTAACGGCCAACTACAAAACTTATTTTCTACCCCTACTATAAACGCAAAAGTAAAAACTAGTCATTTTAATTTAGATAGTTATAAGATACACAATCTAATTGCTGATATCAGCATTGCTCCTGAAACAACAAATCAAATAACAGCAGACATTAGCGCAGATAATATTTCTATTAATAAAAACAGCTTAAGTAATTTAAAAATAAAACTGCATGGCAATCCAGAGCAACATTTCATTAGTTGTAATACTTTGTATAATAAAGTACCAGTTAAATTAAATTTAACTGGTACTTGGGCAGAGCATCTTTGGCAAACAAAAAATATCGTATTTAAGTACCAAAATGAACAATTAACTGGCAAAGCTTTCTACAATTTCATAAAACGCAACGGTATGTTCAACATTAATGGTAATATACTTAACACCAAATTAGTCGCTACTATGGAGCTACAAAAAAATAATAATCTTAACGGTAATGTTACTGTCACGTCCGAAGATATAGCATTTTTAATGCAATGGATGCCAGATGTTACACGCCTTAAAGGTAAATTTTTCGCGCAAGCTAAGTTGAATGGTACCGTTAGTAAACCAGAAATTATTGGGGAAGCACATTTAACTGAGATAACTGCTACCATGCCACATTTAGGTATCAAGATTAAACCTATGGAAATTCATTTATCTGGGGACAAACATGGCAAGTTTACTTTAACAGGCAAAGGTGCTATGCGTCGCGGTTCAGGTGAGTTTACGCTGCATGGCTATATAGAGCCATTCAAACCACAAATGCCAAATTCGATCAGCATCAATGCTACAAATATGGAATTTATTAATAATAAAATGGCAAATTTAATTGGCTCTAGCAAAATAAAAATGCATTTTGCTATGCCGGAACAACGTATAGATATTATAGGTGATATAACCATACATGAGGGTAACCTCAATCTTGCAGGTAATGCCTCTAAGACCGTTAAAACTAAAGATATAGTTTTTGCGCATGAAGCTATAGCAAATAAAAATCCATTATTAATAAATCCAGTTATAAATTTACGTATTGAGGAAGGAATAAGACTTAGCGGTTTTGGCATAGATGCGGATATAAGCGGCAAATTAGATATAGTGCAACGTAATAATGCGTTATACGCTGATGGACGTATTACTATCAAGGAAGGCAAGTTCAAATTACCAGGCCAAGAACTGACTATAAACAAAGGTAGACTACTCTATCCACCAGGCACATTATTAATTAATCCTGTGTTAGATATAAAAATGCATACCAAAAATGATGATCCAACCAGCAATAACTCTAATACTCAAGAATTAGAATTAATTGTCCAGGGCACCGCACAAAAACCAGTAATCAGTGAGCGAGGATTGGCAAACAACAAAGACTTCTTAATCTCACAGGCGCTTATCACTGGCTCTGGTATGCTATCTAATAATATTTTACAAGACAAGCTAAAGATTGATGAAATAGGTCTAGTACCTACAAATCCCAATGCAGTTAACTTTTTCGATGAACAGAATAGAAAAACTGATCTCAAAAATAAAGACCTTATAGTAGGGAGATCACTTGGCAAAAAAACCTACATCCAATATCTACATAATATGGGCGAAACTAACGAACGTTTACGCCTTAAATATTCTCTTAATAAAATCTGGGCTCTCGGCATAGAATCAGGCACTCAAGGCGGCGGGGTCGATCTTAGCTTTAGCATAGAAACAGATTAAATTGACCAACCGCAAATCAACTGGTGCATAAAACACAAATTCCAGTGTAATTGGCGATTTAACCTTTGTTATTTGGAATTTTTGTAATTATGTATTATCATTTTAATAATACATCAATGCAAAAATATAATTATGCATAAATTCAAATTATCGATGATATTCTGCACGCTGGCTGTAACATCATCAACCGCTTTTGCGAAAAGCAATTTTTTCGATGCTCCATACTTTGGAGTAGAAGCTATACAGACGAATCAAAATTACAAAGCTGGTTATGGTAAAGATGTGTTTAAGAAAAATACCATGAACTACAATATTTTTGCAGGATTTAAATTAGTCAAATTTTTAGGTATAGAAGCAGGATATGAGATACAACCAAATGCTACCAAACTAACGCAACTAGTTGCCGGACAATCTTTTCCTGGATCTCTCCCTATAGAGGCAGGAGATACTTTCTTATCTAATTCAAGCATCTCAGGCACCCATCCCTACGTAGGTATATTTGCCGAAATAGATGAAAAATATGAATCTTGGGGGAATGTTAAATATCAAGTAATGTTGGGCGCCTCGTTTTCAAATATAAAAACTAGCTTTATGTCCTTGTTAGAAGAAACCCCGACTCAAACTACCACAACTTATGGTAATATCTCTGGTTCTAAAGTTATACCAGTGATTAAAATTTCTGCTACCAATGCCATAACCAATAATTTTGGTATACGCGTCTCAATCGACTATCACAATTTTGCCAGTATTAAGATACAGAACGTAGATAACATAGTAAAACTCAAAGATACTTTTGGTATTGGTTTAGGTCTTACATATAGTTTTTTTGTACATAAAACAACCGATATACCAGTGTATTATAAATAATTTATTTATGTTCCTATTTTATCTCTTATAATTTAGAATTTCTTTTAGTATATTTAGTCATCTTCTCAGAAATTTTCTGAATTTTTGCTGCTTCTGCCCGTTGATTATCTGTAATTGCTTTTTGTAAATTACTTAAATCCTGGCTACGTTTCCCCATAAATCCAGCAATAAAACTATTATTTGCAGATATTCCTTCCTCTAAATCTACTAGCTCATCAGTTATATGTTTTATCCTGTTAATGGTATTAATTCTAAAGCTATCTAGTATTTTAAGATCTCCCTTATGTTCCTTCATTTGCTTAAATAAAAAATCCATATCATCGGTTATTTCTCTTAAGTTATCTACTATCTCCTTAAACGTAGCAACTCTTGCTTGAGTTCCTTCGTTTAATGCCTTTTTTACTTGCTCATTCATATCTTTTGATGTTCTTGACATAATAACACCTCCTCATCAACAAACAATATACACTGTGACAACATAAGTGTTATAAAGTTCAATTTGAACGGCACTATATGGCAGAGATATGAAATCATTCCATAAAATAAACCAGCAGATTGTTTGACCTACGACTTGATTAATTTTTTTTATAACCTGGTTTTTCTACAATATTTAACTGTTGTTGTATCATCGTATTCCATAAATCAAGTAATTTTGCTTTTTGTTCAAGGTTGCTATTTTTACTCAACTTATCTTTAATCTTCTCGGGTAACACAAACTTTGCCTGAATCTTCTCTACATCCCCTGCAGCATTTTTGCTTGCTCTAACAGCTGTAATCTTTTTCTCTACTTGCGCAATACCTTTACTGGTAATCTCGACTAATCCCTTGGCTGCAGAAATTTTTTTGTTGAACTCTTCTAATGCTGTTTCATTGCCAGGTTTTCTCAGCATAATCTCATTTCTGGAAAATTCAATTTTACGTAACTTTAATACTTCCTCAGCATTTTGCAGCATGTGCTTATAATTATTCAGCATCACTTTGGTCAGGTCTTCAAATCTGTCTGGATATTTAATTTTATATTGCAAAAGCTGTTTTTCTAACAATAGATTCCAGAGCGCTACAGAATATTTCTGATCTGCATAATTATTATACGTTCTAGGCATGCCATCACTATCTTTAGTGTTTTTGGTTTCATCTTTACGCCAAGCTGATTTGCCATCAACTCCAACATTATCCTCTACTAACCAACATGGGTTAAAATCTATGATTTTATTGTCTGTTAGTTTATCATTGGCCAATAGGGTTTTTACGTAATCAAATTCACCATAGGTATTAAAACATCTATGCGCATCACCAGGCTCTGGTATTTGTGTGACCACTATATTTTCTGGATAAAGTGGTGAACCAGCATCATTACCATGCATAACCACACTGGTTACTAAACTCAAAACCAAACCAATAAGAGTTGTATTCCCTCTTTCTAGAATAATCGCATTTTTGCTTATTATATCTGCAAATTTTGTTTTATCATGTCCCTGTAATCTTGTTATTGCTTTTTGTATTAGACCCAAATAAGCATAAGCAATTTCATGTTTATTTAATTCATCATACAAAGTTTGCAACTTTTTTATTAAAGCTTTAATTAAATTTGGATCATTCTTATTTTTAATATCTAAATTAATAAATTGCAATGCATAAACTGGCAAATAATCTGGCAAAATACTATTTTGTATATCTACATCGCCTTTGATCGGTACGCCATTTTGATCGCAAACTATGTATGGATTAGGATCTATATCTTTCTTCGCGTCATCCCATCTATATAGTGGTGCAGTTTTATCGGTATTCATAGCAAATAGATCTGACACGAAAGCAGCATTTATTTCCGATGTTGAGTCATGCACAATGAATGATTTTTTGGTTTCTAAGGCCGCTGCCAATTTTGCGACCGAAGTAATTTGCCCCGTTGAGCTTCTTAAAGTTTTCTCGTTGATATGTATAACAAATTTATCCCCTAATTTGTCCTCTATAACTAACTGCACATCGGATATATTGTTGTGTTTATCTCTGGTAACTTTACTATTACTGGTATCAATTTTATAATACCCGCTGTTAATTTGTGTTTCGATAAAACCCAAATTTTGTCTTTCGAAAGTCAAATAATCTTCAACTTCTGCCCCATCTTTCTGTTTATAAGTTACAGCATATACTTCATTTTTGATTATTTCTTTCTTAACGATCTTATAATCTTTACCAATCGGCAAATGGCCAGATAAAGCTGATGCCGAAAGGGCCGTTTTTATATGATGTTTGGTGGTTTTTGGTGATGATCGATCATGCCGTGGATTATCATTTTCTGTTAATTTACTTCTAGCGCTAAAAATCATATCGCTAGCCAAACTTAACCAATTAGGGATAAAATCTGGCTCAATGCCAGATTTTAAATATAAATATTCCTCTTTAACAAAAGGCAACGGCCAAACATTTGCTGATTCATTAGCTGCTGCAGCTCTCTTTTCCCACATATTGCGCAAAATTTGAATTTTGCTACTACTATTATCCTTCACCATGCCAAAACGACCATATAACTGTACCTACAAGGTTGGACATAAAATATTATGGCTAGTTCCATTCTGTGTAACATCCCATATAAAAATTGGTTGGATTGATACTAATGCATAACTATTTCGTACCCAGTATATTTACGTAAGTTTATTACTCCAGAAGCAAATAGCAGATATTGGCCTTTTATGCCTAGCAATACATCATTGATATTGGCAGTTTTCTCTAAACTTATTGTGTTAATTTTTGTAGGGTAAGATAGTACAGGGTAAGTCAAATTATAGACTGGCTCTGCAGTCAACATTTCGATATCCCCAAATTTAAATTTTGCAGCAATGGCTTGAATATCGGCAGCCATAGTGAATAACAGTTCATTACGCTTAGCCAGCAAATCAACCGCACTGGTATTATTTAACAACATTTTGCGCCAATCAGTTTTATCGGCAACATGTTTAGCAAATGCTACTTCCAATAACCCAGCTTGTAACCTAGAATGCACACGCAAAATCGCTAATGCTTGCGTAGCTCCCTGGTCGATCCAACGACTAGGAACATTCATCTCTTTAGTCAATCCTACTTTAATACCAGAGCTGTTCGCCAAATATACGATGTGTGGAATAAAACAATTCGCCAAGCCCCATGCTGGTTCCCGGCAGGTATTATTATGAAAATGACAATGTTGTGGTTTAAGGATACACATATCACAACAAGCTAATTTTTGCATACAAGGAAAACAATACCCTTGCTGAAAAGTTTTACTAATTTTACGATTACAGGCGATACAATTAATATTCCCAGTAAATTCTATATTCAATGTTTTACCTAGATATTCGTTCAAGATGGGTAACCCATTTAGTACCTCACCGCCCTGCTTTAATACCAAGGAATACTGTACTGGCTCTGCAAATTGCACCGCCATTTTATGTAATTGCCCTCTAAATTCAGTCATTTGACACCCTTGGTGTTTTAATGTTGTAAAATAGGCATGATAGCAGAACTTTGTATTGATGTAATAAATAGCTTCCAACAGCTTAAAGCTAGCCTTAACGCTGTAGTTGAGCACGTCTGCGTTCTTGATAAAGATCTACCAGCTTGGTTCCAACCACCCGCAGAATTGTTATTAGCTAATAATAGCAGTAGTAGACAACAAGCTTGTGCTTTGTTGCATCAATTAGAATATTTAAATCAACAAAAACCCAAAGAAATATTGGTAGGCGCAGGTTTAATTGCTGCGTCAATTGAAACTATCAGTGCCATAGAAGACTTAAATACCGCTAAAAATATCTTTAAACAGGCTGTTTTACGCCTCAAAGCTGCCAAAATTGCTACTAGCCACGATATACTAGCTGAGAGCTTTGAAAAAATGCTGCCACAACGCGACGTAAATGTTGCCACTAATTTAACGCGTATGGGACTAGCACGTTTGCATCTTAAACAATGTTACAGAAAAATTCCGTTTTTTTTGATCAAACCGCATAAAGTTGCCTGGACCTGGGCCAATACTCGTTCAATAAAAAAAATATCTATCCAAGAAGCGCAAGATATGTTGAGTAAAACAGCACAAGACGCCGGCATAGAGCGGCAAATCAAGTCATTACAAAATTTGCAGCCCCATGAGAAGCTAGCAATAGTACAAGACCTTGCGCCACATTTACGTGCCAACATTGTATTACCAAATGGTAATGACACCAAAAGAGTAATGGTCAAGGGTCCAGTACCAATTTTTTATGTGGCTGATGATAATCCAGACTTACCAGAATTTACGCCTGCTGGTAGCAAACGCGGCCGCAACAAGGACCGCGTTATTCGCAAAGATGTAAAGATTAATCCGGAACCATTCCTACCCGCCATACGCGCGCATAGGTATTATTCTTTGTAGGTTTCACGTAAGAAAAAGCACAAAATAGCGGCTAATAATAAGCCTAATGGCATTATTAACAACGCTGTTCTAAATTGTTCAATTGAATACATGACTTCGCCTTGCGCGTTTACAGTTTGTAATCGATCAATAATGTCCCCGACTAAAGGCTGCAAACGCATGCCACCAAGCATCACTAAGAAATTGGTAAAAGATACTGTAGTTGCGCTCATGCCAGGGCGGCAAGTATCTTCGCCAACAGCAAAAACTAATATTTGCGCGCTAGCGAAGAATCCTAATATAAATAATACCGCGAACAACATATAAACACTTTTGAAATCAGTATGTAACAACGCAAATGCTGTTGCTGCGGAAGTAATCGCACCGAACATTAGAGGCTTTTTGCGACTTTTTACTAAATCAGAAACAGTACCCCACAATGGACCACCAATTGCATAACCCAAAAATACCATTGACGATCCAATAGCTGCATATTCTTTATCTAAGCCTAGCTTTTTTAGGTATTCAACAGCCCAAAATTCTGCAAAAGCAGTGAGTGGCAAGAAAGTCAGACAACCTATAATTCCATTAATCCATAGCTGTTTGGACTTAATAACCTCTAACAACTCGGACCATAGTGTCATACCACGATGTGAATCTCGCCCCAACTTGGTTATTTCACGATCAGACTTATCTCGAATTACCGCCCACAAAACAATGGCTAATATAACCCCAATGAATGCGGACGAATAGAAAGATTGTTGCCAACCAGTTACGCTAATAAACTTTGTCATCAAAATACTGCCACTCATGGCACCAATCATGCCTAGAGCGGTACAAAATCCTGCTACCATAGCAAAATACTTTCTAGGTAACCATAAGTTAGCAATCTTCAATACCCCAACATAAGCAAAGGCTGAACCAAAGCCAACCATAAAGCGACCAGCTTTTGCTATTAGAATAGAATCTGTGCTAGCAAATACATAGGTTCCAAACGCACATAACAAGCAAGCAAAGGTAAGCACCCTGCGTGGCCCCCAATAGTCCATCATCAGACCCACTGGGATCTGTAATGGTACGTAGGCTATGTAATAGTATGCTATTAAAGTGCCTAAGCCAGCCTCACTAATATTAAAAGCGCTCATCAACTCTGGATGAATTACGCTAGGTGCCACCCGTAAGTAATATTCATAACAATAAAACACTGCACCTAGAACGCACATTATGAATGCAACAAATGCCACCGAATCAACCTCACGCTCAACTTGTGTGGATATTATAGTCATTTTATCTCATTTTAAGTTATTTAACATATTAATAAATGTACTTATTCACGATTTTTTCTACTGTGCCATTGTTTTTGTAATCTTGCAAACGTTTTTGTACGTAAATGGAATATGGAGAACAAACTGAATCACGGACAAACGCCATATACACATCGCTGGTTTTGAATAAATCTTTTTTAACCATCATTCTATCAGTCAGATTATTTGCTTTTAAAGCATAACTAAGTTGCGTATCAGCGCCTAAAACATAATTAGTCGCTGGCGCGAAATTGAATCATGCGACTTTCACCGCTTTCCCAGCCTGATAACGAATAATCTGTCTCAAGTTAAAGCCCAAGACTGAAGAGTACCCAGCTGACAAACTTGTTTTATCAGACTT
>Ga0209174_10000064_pt1 | contig 74781 bp, 67 predicted proteins | sample JI91814BDNA_FD_187505 | JGI IMG/M metagenome (GOLD analysis project Ga0209174, IMG submission 187505) | Wastewater effluent complex algal communities from Wisconsin, to seasonally profile nutrient transformation and Carbon sequestration -... | ecosystem: Engineered > WWTP > Effluent > Algae...
GATTAATACTTTAATTTCTCCAATGCTTCTATTTGTTTGGCTTGCGAGCTTTGCGACTTCTTCTGCTACGACTGCAAATCCCTTTCCTGCTTCACCCGCTCTTGCAGCTTCAATCGCAGCATTAAGCGATAATAGGTTAATTTGCTTTGATATGGAAATAATGATAGAAAGAAACTTTTGCATTTCTTGCGAGCTTTGATAAATTTTCTCTATTTCCTTACTTGTATTTTGTAAAGAAATTTGTCCGTTATTTGCGACTTCAGAAATTTTATCCATATTACGTAAAGATTCGTTCATCTGTCTACTAACGTTTGAAATCATCTCTCCAAGTGATTGCATACTTTTATTCAGACTTTGAATATTCAAATTTTGGACTTCGATTTGCTCGGAGACCATTTCAAAGCTATCTAGTATATATTTAATTGCTCCTGCAATTTCTTCTGATGAAGCTGCACTTGTTCTAGCAGAATCGGCTCCTTCTGTAGAAATTTTTCCGAGGCTAGTTGAGATATTTGATAGGTTCTCACAGGAAGCCTTCATACTAGAAGCTGCTACTATCATATTCTGATTCATCTTATGGAGGGAAACAGGTATATACCCCAATTCATCAGAGCGGCTAATGTTAAATTCCACACTGAGATTTCCTTTTCCCATTTCACCCGTGATGTAAGTGATTTTTTCAATAAACTGAAGTATACTTCCCGCAAAAAAATATGTGCCTGTAAGAAACACTACAGATAGGAAAATTCCGACTAATAAAATCCAGGCAAAGATACTTTGAATTTGTTCCGTGAATCTGGTTCTTGGAATATTAATACTTGCCATCCAAACTAAATCAGTATTTTTTATTTTAATAGGAAGGGTGTATGTTAAAACAGTTTGATTGGTTGTTCCGGATTTTCTAAGGAAATGAGATTCTTTCTTACTTTTTATTGCTTCAATAATTTCTGTCGAATTGGTCGTCTCTTCAATTTTTAGGCCAATATGCTCTTCTTTTTTGGCACTAATTACAATTCCTTCATGGCTATAAATCGCAATATAACCATCCGCTAGATTCATGGACTTGATATAATTTTGTATTCCATCTAAAGAAAGATCAACTCCAACGACCCCGATAAATTTTCCATTTCCATCTACTACGGGGTGTGTGAGGCTAATCATGTTTACACTTTCATTTCTACTTTTAATTTCATATTTATAGGGCTCGGATACAAATGACTTTAAAGTTTTCTTAGGATAATGATAATACTGCGTAGATTCTTTGTCTTCTTCAAAACTATGATTTGGTTCGACTTGTATTTTTCCTGATTTTGTTCTTGTCCAGTAGGGAATAAATCTTCCCTCTTTATTATGATCTGCAATGGGTGAATATTTAAATTCTTCATCTCTTCCATCATAAAGATACGGCTCGAAAATTCCGTAGACACCAAGAAATTGTTCGTTCTCTGTTTCTATGTTGCGAATAATATCATTTAGCCCGTTTCTGTCCGGACGTGATTTTGCTAAAAAATTAGAAAGAGATTGAATCTGGATTGTAGGCTTTTCTATGTATCGTTCTAATTCTTTGGCAATTTCTTTTGCTGTTTTCTGGGCTAATTCTACTGAATGTGATTCAACAAAGATATATACTCTGTAACCAACAACAATCGATAGGGCAGTTATAAATAATATTCCAGAAATTCCTACTGCGAGTAAAACTTTATTTCGTAAACTTAATTGCATAGTATAAATAGTTTTTAAAATGAACCTTGTATTATTATCGGTCGAAAAAAAGTAGTATAAGATTCTTTTCGCAAAAAACAATTTTTATATAATTATACTGGTGATAAATTACAGATAACAGTATCATTTAACCTGAATTAGCCTCAAGAATTGTATGGTTTCATTCTTGACTGAAAAAGAAAGATATTTCAAAACTGTTAAAATATAAAAATTCCCTTGGGAAATGATTAGGATTTAAAATGGATTCATTGTTTGCATTTACTGATTCACAAGTTCACCCGCTTGATTATAGTAGGAGTTCTAAGAAAAGAAAAAGATGATGCTTTTGATTTGAAACTCGGAAAAATTGTGACTACAGTAGCTCTTATTCTCGGAATGGCTGTCGTTCCTCTTACTTCTATGTTTGCTGGTATATACGTATTTATACAGGAAATGCTTTCTTTATTCCAGGGACCTATTTTTGCACTTGTATTATGGGGAATCTTAAGTAGAAAGCCAACTTCGATTGGAGGGCTAACTACTATTATACTCGGACTTCTATTTGCGTTTATTCTAAACCGAACAGGGGTTAATACGCTGTATGTTGCATTTTATAGTTTTACTGGCTCGAGTGTTATTTTATTTACTGTTAGTTATTTTACAGAAAAGAAAACGAATTCAGAATTACAGAACCTTACAATGTATGAGGAGAAAAAGAAATGAAATCTCTATTACAGGATTTTTGGACTACACTGCCTGATTCATTTGCAAAACCATCTGCCGGAATTTTATTTTTATTTGTGCTCATTTTAATTTGGTCTCTTCCTCTAAATAAAATCTACGAAGAAAAACCAATCTTCTGGAAAGACCTGCGTATCTGGTCAACACTACTCATCGGGATTCAGTTTTTTATTTATGCGATGTTTTAAAAGATTAACGGGCACCGATAAACGCTGTCAAGTTAAGAAGAAATTGAATGTTCTCGCAAAGCCGCAAAGTCGCTAAGGGTTTTTGTAGAGTAGATTTCTTTTTATTGACAGAGTATTGCGTCGAGTAGCAAAATAAAAAAAAATCGGAGGCGCAAATGGCAAAGGAACAAGTAACACAATCAGGATTTGAATTAACTTCTAATTCTCCGGATGATCCAAGGATGCATAAAAGTTGGGGATATATCACTGCACTTCCGAGTGAGTATTTGATTCATTTTCAAAATGGAAAGATAAAAGAAAAGTCAAGCGGGCAGGGCGCTACTTGTTTTAAATGGGTGAGAGATACTGTATTTATAATTCCCACTAGTTTAAAAGAAATTCTTTTTGATGCATCGCAACTAACGTCGGATAATGTAGATATTCGCATTCACTGTATGGTGGTGTATAGAATTGTTGATCCACTCAGGATTTATAAATTAATTAACTTTTCAAATCGTCAGAGAGGCGAAGAGAAATTAGCCCGAATGATAGCTGATATTTGTCGCTCACAGATTAAACGTTTTATTGCAAGACTCGATTTACAAAATTGCTATAGAAAAAGAAAAGAAGAAATTGCAGATGCACTCGGCTTAGAACTTTCTAGAATTGTTTCCGATCCACAAACTGGTTGGGGCTTAGAGGTAGTAACCACTGAGATTCAAGATATATTTATTCAGGATGTTGAGATTTTTAAATCTATGCAGAGTTCTTTCAAATCTTCTCAACTTAAATCTTCGAGGTTTGCAGAATTGGAAACACAAAAAGAAATTGAAGTAAGAGAAATCGAAAAAGAAAGTCTCCTTGCAGAGCATAGACTAAACCAACAATTAGAACAACAAAAAAACAATGCAAAAATAAAAGAGAACGAACTTCTATTATCCAGACAAAACGAAGAAAAGAATTTTGAACTAGAAAAATTCAGGGCAGAAAAAGAAGAAGAGATTCGAAACTTTAGACTCCTCCAGGAATTAGAAACCCAGAGAAAAGAAACAGCCTTCGAACTAGAAAAATCAAAATCCTATGCAGAGGCATCGCGCCTATCGCACGAAGAAGAGCTAGATTACCTACAAAAGAAATTAGCCGCCGAATCAAAAATGAGCCCCGCCAGCTTAGAAAAAGAATTCATGGAAAAATCACTTCCAATCCTAGCAGAAGCATTTTCCAAAAACCTAAACGGAATGCAATTCCAAGTCTACAAAACAGACGGCTCCTCTGCCGATTCTCCTCTACTGTTTTTCATCAACCAGGTAAAGGAAATATTTCAAGCAAAGAAAAGCGTATAAGCTTTGTATAAGAAGAGTATATATCAAATAGCCCCCAGCGTTGGGTTCAAACATAGGGCAAAGATGGGTTCCCCATGCCCCTCTAACCCATCTTTGAAGTATAGGAGAACCCACTCCTACCTTATGTTATGTATATAGTCTTCTTATAGAAAGGTAAAAGGAAACTATTCTGTGGTTAAGCGTTATTTGGCGGTTTAGTGGATAATAAAAGATTACCACCGATGGACACCGATAAAAGATACGATGGTAGGATAGGCATAGATTCGAATTGGCTCACCAGCTAATCGGTTTGGCTCCTCCATGATTTCTCTCTTCTTAATTGAAGAGAATAAAAAAGGAGGTGGTTACTTTTTTTGTCTTTCTTATATCTATATCTAGTATTCGTGTAAAAAATTACGAATATTGCAGATAAACCGACAACTAAAGACATCAATCCGATTACCATATTTGCTAATTCATTTGAATTCATTTTTTAATCCTCAATATCATCAGATACTTCAAAGCAATTTAATAAAAAAACTACCTAAAAAATGCAGAGTAACAAAATAAGAACACTTAATACAAAGCCATACAGGAAATTCAGCTAAGCAAATTAATGTAAAGGTTCATGTTCTATACTTTCGTGCAACTGAAATGACATTGTTGGTGCAAAAGTTACACGTAACTTTTTGACTACCATTCAATCACAACAACGACCTGCAACTGAAATTTCTCGATGAGAGGAATAAAATTTCTACACTTCTCTTTATAAAAAAATCAATCCTCTTTTCACTTTTATTTCCTTAGAAAGAAACGCTTTACAGAATTTTGGGATAGTAAATGATAATGTCAATTGGTTTTGAAAGAACTGTAAGGAGATGTCAATGAGTAGTTCTGAAGTATTTTTTTTAGGGATAGTGATTTTATATTTCGCCTAACGGTTTTATAGGTAAGTCAGTTTTGGAAGAATCGATTATAGAGATTTGAACTTTATAAAAAGTCAACTAGATAAATATTAGAGTAAGTAATCTAAAATTTAAAAAGCCATCGGCAGATATCTTGACGGATTAACAGAAGATGAAATTAAAATTATGCAAAATGTATGAGCTGTGAATAATATGATAAGAGCACAAGAATAGTTCTTAGAACAAAATTATACTAATCATAATTATCGCAGAAATCATAGTAATGACAAAGGTATTCTAAATAAAGGAGAATTGAATGCGCATTTATCTTGACAATTGCTGTTTCAATCGACCATATGATATTCAAGAAAATATTAAGGTTCAAATTGAGACAGAGTCAAAACTATTTATTCAAACAAAAATAAAAGAGGGGCAGTATTCTTTGATCTGGTCGTATATACTGGAATATGAAAATCATTCTAATCCATATGTAATTAGAAAAGAAGAAATCTTGGAATGGAAAAAGATTTCTACTATAATAATAAAACCAAGTGAAGAAATTTTTAGTCGAGCAGAGAAACTACTAAGTTATAATATTAAGTTTAAAGATGCATTGCATTTATCTTGCGCTATAGAAGCAAAAGCGGATTATTTTATAACAACGGATAATCCATTGGTTAAGAAAAACAATGTGATTTCAGATGTGGAAATTATTAACCCAATTAATTTTATTGAAAACCTGGAGGTTTAAAATGTCAAAATCAAATACATTAATTCTTCATGAAGGAATGAACGCATTAAAAGACAAGTTAGGTTTGGTGGATTCGGAGAAGTTTATCAGTCTTATTTTAAGAGAAAATTTTGATTATACGCAGTGGCAAAAAAATCTCTGGAAAGAAAAAAGCCTTAGAGAAATTCATGAAGAAGCAAAAAGTTTTTTTGAAAGCAGTAATTGAATATTGGGCATGATACTTTTAAATCCAAAAACCCATTTTCGCATTCGGCTTTTGGATTGATTTGATTAGGAAAAAATTAAATATAGACTTTTTTTATCCTTGAAAAATTATTTAAAAAGCGATATTTTCTTTGTAGGTTACATCAAGCAGTTTGTCATTTTGGTCGAAGGTTATTTTGAATAGGAGTTTTGAATGTCTTTAGCAAGAAAATCCACATATAATTCCGGATATGATCCATATAAATCGAATGAAATTTCTACCATGAGCCAGGGTAAGTTAGTGGTCATGCTTTATGAAGGAGCCATTCGCTTTGCCAATACCGCCATTGAAAATATGACCCCTCGTAAATATGAAATAGTAAACCGAAACATTATCAAAGCACAGGATATCATCACGGAGCTTATGACATCACTCAACATGGAAGAGGGTGGTAAAATTGCCGAAGATCTCCTCAGTCTTTATATCTACATGAAAAAAAGACTTCTAGAAGCCAACATCCAAAAGGACTCTAAAATCCTAAAAGAAGTAGTTCGAATTCTTTCCGAGCTAAAAGGTTCCTGGGAAGAAATTGCCAAAAAAGAAGGCACTGTAGTCACACCTTCCACACCTAGAACCACAGGAATCTCTATTCAAGGTTAAACTGGTTGTGTAAAAGTAAAGAAATTGTCTCTCACAGAGCACACAAAGGTCACAGAGAGATTTGATTTCATTGGTTCTTTTCTCTGTGTTCTCCGTGAGCTTTGTGAGAAATCCTTTTTTTGCACAGTCCTTAAATGCATTGAATTTTACTTATCAATTACTTCGAATTCTAGAATCCAATTTTAAAAAAATGCAGACCTTCCTCTCTTACGGAGATGGAGAGTCTGCTACTGCACTCAGTTTTAGAAATGAAAGAATCATAGAGCTTCTAGAAAGAAGTAAACAAAAAAGCGCAAACTCTAAGTTAGCCCTAATACAATCTCTAGTTGATTCCTGTCTGGTCTTGCAAGAAGACTGTGATCAGAAATTAACAGAGATCACCTCTGAATACAAAAAAGAATTTCACATTTCTTCCATCAAAATACAATTAAAAAAGCATTTAAATAATACTTGAGTTCAGTTGGGAGTTTCTGTTTTTGTTAAAACTATGAGCTCGATGGATATCGATGATGCGTTTCAATTCTTTGGATTGGAAGTCACTGTAACGGAAGAAGTCTTTAAGCATAGATTTCATGAACTCGCTTTAAAATACCACCCCGACAAAGGCGAATTTAATTCCGAAATTGTTTTTTTAGAATTAATGAAACACCGCAATACTCTAGAAAAATTCTTCGAGAATAGACATGAGCATGAGCAGGCATTTAAAAAGGCTACTAATGATTATGCGCTCTACAAAGAAGCCAAGCAATTACAAAACGATTCCATTTTAAAATACTTTAAATCACGCGAAAAATTTAACAACAAAACTTCCCCTGATGCAGACTTTGAAATCCAGTTAAAAGAAGATTTAGTTCTCGCTAGAGCAAAGTATCAGAAATTAATTCAGGAACATCCCACCTCTCTGTGGATCGCCGACTCAAAAGACTCCATCGCAAGTATAGATATCTGGTTGAAGTAATTAAGGAACGATAAGCGTATTCGAAGGAAGCGAAGGGTTAATTCTATTTCCCCCCTGGTTGGAAGGCTGTATCGAAAGAAGTAAAGTCCTCACCGAAATATATTGTCCTGTTGTAAGGGGAGCGCTATAAGAACAAAGCCTGTTTGAATTCGCAGGTAGTGTCGCTGCATCGGATGCAACTTCTAATACATATTCAATTGGTTGATTTGGAATGATCGCCGGTCCACTTGCACATCCATAGCCAGAGTTTAAATCGGCTGGATTTCTCGCTGCGTTGTCGTTTGCTCCTAGATAAAGTCTATATCCCGCGAAGAAAGGTTCCTGGTTTGTTACACGCATTTTAATTTGATAACCACCGGTTACACCTGAAATAGCCGCTATGGAAACAAGTATAGGAGGCACTGTCTTTGATTTGCTAACAGAGTAGTTTGTGCAGGCAAAGGAAAAAATTAAAAAGATAAAAACTAAAAACTTCATGGATACTCACCATTACTAAGAAATTAATTTTAATGTCAACTCTGTGCTAATCTAATACTGGAAAGATTTTTTATTTAAAAACTTGTAAGTAATCATTCCATCCATATTTTTCAGCCGATGCACCGTTTATGTGAGGAATATGGTTGAGCCTGTAGTCCATCTTTTTAATCTCTGGCATTTTCCATCTAAGCTCTGAAAGAAGTTTGTTTCCTTTTTTCGTATTACATTCTCTACACGCAGTTACTATATTGTCCCAGGAATTAAACTCGGAGGGCTTTTTATCTTTGGGAATTGTTTCCCATCTGCTTCTAGGAACAATATGATCGAGTGTCAGTTTACTCACTGGAGGTTTTTTTGCGCAGTAGACGCAGGTGTAACTATCTCTTTCTAAGATATTATTTCTAGACACCTTTGTTTTTTTTCTTGGAACTTGGTAATAGTTCGCAAGTAGGATAATATAGGGAACCGGGATTTTAAGTTTTTCAGAGCGAATAAATAAATCTTCCGCTGCTTTAATTACTTCCGCTTTTTCAAGCAGTACCATACAGATTGCATCTCTTACGCTCTTTATAGAAATCGGGAGATAACTCGTATTCAGAATTAAAACAGGTTGTGAAAGTATATCCATTTAAGCATTTCTTCTCGCTAAGTATTTTTTTACTATAAATCCTATAATAACAACTGCTAATAAAACAAAAATGGTAATCTGACCCTGTCTCACCCAATTCATCAACTGGTCAAAATTACTTGCTCCGTAGTATCCCAAATAAACCCAAACAGGAACACTTATAATCGCTGCTAAAAAATCTGTAATAAAAAAACGAAGAAAACTAACTCGTTTTGAAACGCCCGCAGTTAAAAAAATCGGTGTCCTGAGTCCCGGCATAAACCTTGCCATGAATACTACCCATTTACCGTATTTCTCAAATTGCCTTTGCACCGTGTTGTATCTTTCTGCAGTGATGAACCTTGCTACAAATTTGTTTTGGAGAATTTTTTCTCCAAATGTTAGACCTGCCGTAAATACGACTGCATCACCGATTAATACACCTGCCATTCCCACCCCGAACATGATATGTTCGTTCGTATTCCCCAGGGCTGAGATGACTCCCCCTGCAACAAGAGAAATATCTTCCGGAACTGGAAGCCCAAACCCGCATAAAATTAAGACTCCGAATACTGCGAAGTATCCATAGTCTGAAAAAAAATTGACTAGTATATGTAAGAAATCCATGTTTTGTAAAATACTATGTTGCCAATTATGGCAATTCTACAAGCATTAATTTTTATGATTAAAACCATTGATGAATTGTATAGAGAAGAAGATTCTAAAATCGCCGATTACGGGGTCAAACATTTCGAATCGAGAGAGCGTATGTATGAAGAAAAAGGTCATGCATTTCGTTTACCACTCCAACGCGATCGGGATAGAATTTATCATTCCCGCTTCTTTAAGCGGCTTCAATATAAAACGCAAGTGTTTACCAATTCAGAAGGAGATAATTTTAGAACGCGACTAACGCATACTCTCGAAGTCTCAGGTATCGCACGTTCCATTGCTACCAATTTAAACTTGAATTCTCTTTTAGCAGAATGCATTGCCTTAGCACATGATTTGGGACATGCTCCCTTCGGTCATGCGGGGCAGGATATTTTATCCGAGCTTATGAAAGGAAATGGTGGTTTTGAGCACAACAAGCAATCTCTTCGAATTGTTCAAATCTTAGAAAATCGCTATCCTGAATTTCCGGGGATTAATCTCTGTAAGGCTACACTTTCAGGAATTATGAAACACGGCGGAGATTATGCAAAATCAGAATTAAACGAACTTAGAATACAAGAAGGACCGAGCCTCGAATCTTTAATTACAGATATTTCAGATGAAATTGCTTATACCTGCCATGATATTGAAGATGGACTCGAAATGGAATATATCACCATTGACAGTCTAATGCAAGTTAGCCTCTGGAAAGAAATGTATCACTCCATGAAAGAAAAATACAAAGATGCAAGCGAGGATATACTAGCCAGATCGAGTATTCGTGGAATTCTAAATTTACTAGTAACAGATCTAACTACTACAACCGATAAAAATTTAATTCAGTATCAAATAAATACACAGGAAGACTTGCGAAACGCCTGGACAAAAGGAATTCGAATTGCAGGCTATTCGGAAGAAACCTTTACTAGAGTGCGAGAACTAAAAAAATATCTTTTAGATGATTTGTATCACCATGAGAGAGTAGTGCAAATGTCGAGGCGTGGACAGGATATAATTGAAAAACTATTCTATTATTTTTTAGAGAATACAGATGAAATTCCAGAAGCATACAAAAAAAGAATGGAAGAAGACGGAAAGTATCGAGCAGTCTGTGATTATATTTCTGGAATGACAGATAGATACGCAGCCCTTCAAGCTAACTCTATTTCATGAGTTATACTTTAATTATTGTTGAATCTCCTTCTAAAGCAAGGACGATTCAAAAATACTTAGAAAGCGGCTATAAGGTAGTAGCCTCTTTCGGGCATGTGATGGATTTACCTGAAAAAGAATTTGGAGTAGACATAGAGAATGATTTTACTCCGGATTTAATCATTACGAAGAGAGCCAGTAAGACTGTTAGTGAAATAAAATCCTTCGCAAAATCCGCTGATAAAATCATATTAGCCGCTGACCCCGATAGAGAAGGGGAAGCAATTTGTTATCACCTTTCTACTTTACTTTCTAAAACAAAAACTCCCATTTCTAGAATAGAACTTCACGAAATTACAAAAAACGCTGTCCTTACTGCTTTAAAATCACCCGGAAAAATCCAGATGGATTTAGTAGAATCTCAAATTACTAGAAGAGTATTGGATAGAATTGTAGGCTATCGTTTGAGTCCTGTTTTATGGAAGCATTTGCACAATTTCACTTTATCAGCCGGACGGGTTCAGTCTGTAGTCTTACGCTGGATTTGTGAAAGAGAACTAGAAATCCAAAACTTCAAGAGTGAAGAATACTGGCGATTATCCGTAAAAGTAGAAAGTCCTTCGGGAGATAGTTTTACAATGCAGCTTCACGATCCAGATAAGAAAATTCGAACTCTAAACGATGTAGCGGGTGTATGGGAGAAAATTCTGGGAAAGATTATTGATAAAAATATACTTCCCGAACTAGACGTTCGTAAATTTAAAAAGGAAATGGAAATCACAAAGTCATCCTCAGAGGCTAAGAAGAAATATCCTCCACCTCCTTTAATAACCGCAAGCCTTCAAAAAGAAGCAGCAGGTAAATTAAAATTCTCAACTAAAAAAACAATGTCCCTTGCACAAAAATTATACGAAGGAGTCTTCGCGGGAAGCGAGTATGGAACTACCGGTCTCATTACTTATATGAGAACTGATTCTACTAGACTAAGCGATGACTTTCAAAAAAAAGCTAAGAATTTTATAGATAAGAAATTTGGCTCAAAGTATATCGGAAATTATAAAACTAAAAATACAAAGCCAGAAGTTCAAGACGCACACGAAGCCATTCGACCTGTAGATACTTCTATCACTCCTGAAAAACTAAAAGGAGTTCTTTCACCGGATGAGTGGAATTTATACAACCTAATCTGGCTTAGAACACTTGCTTCCCAGATGAGTCCCGAAGAAGGATTGAATCAAAGCCTCGAAGGAACAATATCTGGGTATAAATTTACTGCAAGCGGAAGAAAAGTTACCTTTGAAGGGTTTACAGCCATTTACCCCGATTGGAAAAAAGATAAATCACTACCCGATTTAAAACTAGGTGATAAAGTAAAACTTCTAGAAGCTCATTCAGAGCAAAAATACACAGAGCCACCAGCAAGATATACAGAAGCTAGCATAGTGGAAAAAATGGAAAAAGAAGGAATAGGGCGACCCTCAACCTATTCGAGCACTATTGAAGTTTTATACAAAAGAAAATACGCCTTTCAAAAATTAAAATCAATCTTTCCCACAGATTTAGGTTTGGGAGTAAATTCTTTTTTAACAGAGAGAATTTCTTATTTATTTGAAAATCATTTTACAAGAGATATAGAAGAAGACCTCGATAAAATTGCTCATGGAAATTTAAAGCGCTCTCAATTTCTAAATGCATTTTATGAAAAATTTCAATTCGAGCTAAAACAAATTGAATCTCAAAAACCAATCTCCAAAAAGAAAAAAGCAGAAACAGAGAATCTCTGTCCCCTCTGTCAAAATAAGATATTACTTAGAAAAAATCCCAAAGGCAAACAGTATCATATATGTTCGCGTTTTCCCGAATGTGAGTATATGAGTTATGTGTTGTAATCCTTTAGGCAAAGTTTACATTAAAATAAGACTTGCCAATGAGATAAGAAGCCATAAATTGGGAGCTATGGGAACTGTAGAAGTAATTCAAAAACTATCTGAATATTTATACTATAAATCTATCTATAAAAATTTTTCTGTATTACTTCATAATTATGAAATTCATTTACAGGCAAAAACATTAATTACAAATTCAATCAAAGAAGAAATTCTAAATGTAATTCCAAAAGAAGAAAAATCTTTTCTTCTAGAATTTGGCGAATACTTAGAAATATCCGCAAATGACTCCGAGAAAGAAAAATTTCTTACCTATTGCAAAACTCCCGTTTCTTCCTCTGAAAAGAATGAACTCAAAATAAGAATTTCTGAAATAGAATCCAACCCAGAAATTGGAGTGTCATGGGAAGATGCAATCAAAGGCATAGAACAAAGAATTGGAAAAAAGATTAATTTTACATCCTGAAGCTGAAAAAGAACTTAGTGAGTCTTATGATTGGCATAATGCGAATCGTGAAAATTCAGGAGAACAATTCTTAAACCAAGTTAATATTAGATTAAAAGAAATCCTGCAAAGACCAGAATCTCGTTCCGCCGATGAGGATGGGATCAGATTGGCATTGTAACTAATGTAATTCTATTAAGAAAAATTGGCGTTTTACCGAAATGTAAAGAATGAGACATACATTTATAATTCTTTTATTTTTTACAGTAAACTCGATTGCTCCCTTATTTGCGGATGCAAAGCAAGAAGACAAAGTTGAATTAATTATTTCTGACCCTAAAAAAGCAGAAGGCTCCTGGGGAAAAGAAGCTGATGAAGTAGAGGCATTTCAGGATGTAAAAATCTTTGATGACTTGAGTGAAGAGAATACTAAAACCCGCCTGGAAGAAGCGAGAGATTTTTTTAATTCATCTCTAGCGATTTACAAAGCAACAGAAAAGACTATTAAAGAAAAAAAAGAAATTCATGCCAAAGAAAAAGAAACCAGCACGCAGGATAAATTCGAATGGCAAAAGAAAGCACGCGAGAGCACATTAGATAAGGAATACAAGCGTATGTCTCTCGAAGGCAGAAAGAAGTCTGTCATTGAACTTGTGAAAGCTATGAATGCTTTAGACAAAATTGAAAATCCAGATGCAATCACTTCCCCCGTATTCATTGATTTAAAAGCAAGTATCTATAGAGAATATATCAAACATCAATTTCGTTTAAAGAACTACAACCAGGCGGGAGAAGTTTTAGAAATGTATATCGCTCTAGGTGATCAATACGAAAAAGAAGCAGAGCCTCATAAGCTTCTAGCTATGTGTTATGAATCGCAAGAAAAGCAAACCAGCCGTTATAAAAAAGAATCAGTTTCTAGTGAATACAAAATGTTAAAAAACTGCCATTTACTGAGATTTGCTGATCTTGCTTATGGACTCGAATCCAATCAATTCAAACGTATTGAAAAGAAAACCGTTAAGTTTAATCCTATCGTTCCCAATGCGGCAACAGGCAAAGATTATGCAGCAGCTTGTGGATTCGTAAAAAAAGAAGCAAAAGAACCAAAAGAGAAAGAAGATAAAAAAGAAGTTCTTTTGAAAAAAGACGATTTAAAGGATACAAAGAAAAAATAATAGGACTGAATACAGAAACTAAGTAAAATTAATTTCTACAGTCACCTCGAACTGCTTCATCGTGAGAGGTCTATATTCCTTTTCATAAATACTGATTATAATACGATAGGTAAAGAATGAAATTATTTGACAGTAATCCAGAAAATAATATTGAATTTTTGTTTTCTAAGGTAGAGAGTTCATCTGAAATAGAGTGTAGTATTCAAATAAACAAGGATGGGAAAATCGCAATTAACCGCAAGGCAATTGTTCCCATACCTAAATTTCAAAAGCTTGCAAACTGGATAGATTCTCTCTGGGATGAATGCGATCCTTTAATAATAGAAGAGCTAAATCTAAAATTTGAATTTTCTCATAGGGAGCATATAGGAGAAGGATATTTTTATATCATTGTGGATAATATTAAGTATTTACTCATATATGAACAACTAGGACAGAGTAACAAAGCTCATGCAGAGGAGCTTCAAGATTCTCTGAATTCATAAATTAGATTTACTCCTTTTTTTACGAATTAAAATTTCTAACTAAGTAAACCGAGTTTCCTTTTTCATTGTATTCAAATGTATGGAAGAAACTTTTAGCCATTTGAATTCCACGACCATGGGCTAATTTTAAATTTGGTCCTTCTTTTTCTGCTTTCGACATTTGTCTTTTATGATCAAATCCTTTGCCTTCATCTGTAATTCTAATTTCGACCTTTTCTGAGTTAAGAGAGAATTCTACTATTATCCGCTTGTTCTTGTAGTTTGGATTTTGTTGTCTATTGTAAAGTAATTTGTAATACTCGTTACTTTCTAATGCTTCCGATTTTTCATCAAAACTAATATCTAGATTTCCATGCTCCATTGCATTTACTAGTAATTCCATGAGGCAAAGTTTGATTAAGAATACATCTTCCTGGCTTCCATACTTTGTAATTGCATTTGAAATTCTTTTACAGACCATATCTATTTGAGTCATGTAATTTTCAATTTTATAGAGTTGTGTTTCCGTTTCACACAATCGAATGAGCAAGTCTTCTTCAATGCTTGAAGCGGTTCCAAGTATAATACTTCCATTCGAAACAGGTAAAAATTGTAGACGTATCAGCATTTCTTTGGGCTCTCCTGCTGCTGTTAGCATATCACAATTGAACGACACTGGCTCATTAGTATGAATTAACTCTAGCATTTTTTCCTGGACAATTTTTTCATTCATCCAATCTGTAATGTAAACTAATTCACTGAATTTTTTTCCGATTAGATTTTTAGGTTTGTAACGGAGTATTCTTGTAATAGACTGGTTAATGGTTCTTATTCTCTCTTCTTTATCTAGAGAGAAAATAATATCTAAAGAATTTTCTACAAGTTCTTTGTATTTGTTTTCGGAAATTTCTAGCTCTCTATTTTGTATTCGGATATGCCTGGCCTGCGCGAAGCTTTTTAAGGCTTCGCCGATTGTTAACACAAAGTCTTCTGTAGTCCAGGGCTTACTTAAGAAGCGATAAAGTGTAGCATGGTTGATTACATTTTCGACACCTCTTAAATCTGCCTGTCCCGTTAACATTATTTTGAGAGTGTCAGGAATTATATTATGAGCTTGAATTAAAAATTCATCTCCCTTGAGACCTGGCATTACATAATCTGAAATCAGGATTGGAATTTCTATTTTATCTTGCATGAGTTCATCAATTAGCTCAAGTGCATCATCTCCACTCTCAGCGGTTTCTATCGAATAGCCTTCTCCAAAGTTTTCTTTTAATACCATTTTGATGCTATCCAAAATTAAGCTTTCATCATCTACGCAAATTATAACTGGTTTCATTTATTCCCTCTTTATTTTATTGGAAGTAAGATTGTAAATCTTGTTCTTCCCGGTTCTGATTCAAAACTGATTTTACCTTCATGTTTTTCTAATATCTTTTCAACGATTCCAAGACCCAATCCACTTCCTTCTCCTGCCGGTTTAGTGGTAAAGAATGGTTGAAAAATTTTACTTTGCACTTCAATTGGAATTCCTTTCCCGTTGTCTATTATATCTACTCTCAAATTGGAATTCTCTTTTTTAATACCGATTGTTAATTTTCCTTTAGAATCCATTGCATGAATTGAATTTTGAATTAAGTTTACCCAGACTTGATTTAATTCATCCGGATAACACTCAATTTCCGGTATTTCTGCATCATACTCTTTTGTAAGTTCTATGCCCCTGTTTATTACATTTTGATAGAGAGTAAGAACCGTATCCATTCCTACATTTATTTTGGCTTTTGTTTTATAACTAGTAGATTCTTTATGAGAATAGCTCTTTAATGCATAAACTATCTTAGAAGTTTTTTCAGCGGCTAATTGAATGTTACTCAGGCCTCTTCTAAGAATAGAAAGCTTGTATATTTTTTCTAAAAGGAAAATTCCAGAGTCTCTAAGAATTGGAAGGTAATCTTCGATTCCATCATAAATTCCAATATCAATGAGATGATCAGCCATAGTCGAAGCATCTTTGATTTTATGCTCTGAAATAATTTTCTCAAGGCTATTTTTAATTTGCCGCTTTTCTTTCGAAGAGATAAATGTTTTATTTTGTGCCTGTCTATATAGCATCGTTTGCATAAAACTTCTTTCTTCTGGCTTTGCCTGGATGAAATATTCTAATACAGAGATAAAATCTTTATCTAAAAATCCCTGCACGGATTGCATGGAAGAATTGATTGCCCCGATGGGTGTATTGATTTCGTGGGCAACTCCAGCAATTAACTGTCCGAGTGCTGCCATTTTTTCTGATTGTATTAATTCATTTTGTGTAATTCGCAAATTTTCTAATGTATCTTTTAGATCATGAGTTCTTTCTGCTACTTTACTTTCCAGGTTTGCATACAATAAGGAATTTTCCACACTGAGTGCAATTTGAGAAGATAGTATATTTAAAATTTTTATTCTATCCGAGGTAAATGCATCCGTGCTTAAATTATTTTCCAGATAAACAACACAGAGTAGATTTCCCTGATTGATTACCGGATAACAAAGAATAGACTTTGGTTGCTTTACTTTAATATATCCATCGTTAACAAAGATTCCTTTTTTAGAGGCATCACTTAAAAGTATGATTTGTTTTGTATGAACAACATAGTTTACAATACTAGCGCATAAATCTAAATTACCCTCAAGAGGCGTTGCATTTAAAAGAGAAATCGTCTCTGTATTTGCATTTCCTTCTGCTTTCACATACCATTTTTCGTTTTCTTTTAATAGAAAAAAGCCTCTCTCTGCTCCTGCATTTTCTAATAAAATTTTCATCATCTTCTCAAGTAATTTCTCTAAATGAATTTCTCCCGAAATTGCTTGAGATGCTTTGATGACTGTATCTAAGTCTAGAAAATTTCCAATTCCATCGCCAAATGTTTTCGTTGATGTCGAATGAATACTTGTTTCATAATCATTACTATACTGGGTTTGTTTTTTAAGTTGAGTATAAATCTCTTCTAGCTGTTTGACTTTAGCCGTAGCTCCCCACAATTCATATAAGTAATGAGCTTCTCTAATGTAAAGGTTTGCTATTTTTTCTAAGCCTTTGGAAAAATAATACTTAGCTGCTAGTTCATTTGCTATGGCTGCATTGTTTTTATAATCAAATTTTTTCGCAGACGCTATTGATTTATCGTATAGCTGCATTGCCTCTAAATCATTTCCTAACATTTTTGCATTTTCTGCTTTCAAAAGTAAATTTTGATGTTGAAAATTATCTTCACAAAAGGAAGCCCATTGATTAAAAAAATCCATGCTTTCTTCTAATTTTGCTTTGTATTTTTTTTTCTTCTCTACTTGAAAATCTTCCATCACATTGATTAGTGTGAGAGCATTATAAAAATGAAATTCGGAAAAAGCAATATGGTGGGGAATATTCGGAAAGTATTTTTCGGCGAGTGGTAAAACTTCTATACATTTACTAAATTCTCCGTATAAAAAGTAAAGTTGAAGTTTGCGCAAATAAAAATAAGCCATTGGCTGACCGAATTTTTCATTTTCAAATATGAATTGGTCTTCTTTAAAATCAGAATCCGCAAAAGAGTCATTAGCCTCTGTCTTACCCTGTAGAGCAAGGAGAATTCTTAAATTAGCTGTTACTAATACTTTCAAAAACGGTTGTTTATATTTTTCTGAAAATGAAAGAGCTTTATTTGCATATATTAGAACATCATCTAGAGAATGTCCTATATAAAAGGATGCAAAAAAAGACATGGCAATTAAATAAGATCCATAAATCAAATCACTATTCGCCATCGCAATCTCGTAGCCTTTTTTTGCTATGTCCAAATCTTCCTTTACATGATGAATCCAGTGATGAATATTCCATCCGTAAAAAGAAGTTACCTTTGCATAAATAAGTCCACTGGGAAATCTTTCTTCGGTGAGCTTAATACTGAGTTGCCCCAACTCGTATCCGCTTTTATAATCCAGGAAAGTATAATTTGTAATAACACCCCACATCACATAGGAGATAGGGGATACATTTGTGTTTCCATATTTGAACGATAAATTTACTCCCATGATGGAAAGCAGTCCAAGCATTTCTGGTTTTAAAGAAATCGCTATATCGCCAAGGTTAGTAATCAAAGAAATGGCTTCTATAATATTTGGATCTTTCATTTCAGGTAAATGAAATAGTTCTGGAATCGATTTCTGGCCGCGTAACTGCTCGTATTCTCCAAGTTGTTTTATAAAGGCGTCTCTTATTTCTGCATGGTCATTGAAGTCAGGCATTTCTAATCCGAGTTCATTTAACACTTGAAATCCTATTGCAAAAGCTTCCTGTCCTTTTCCTTCTCCAGCCTTTTGTCGAAGTTGAATATGGTAGATAGGTATTCTGTCTTCTAGAGTTTTTGTGTTTTGAAAGATGTATTCAAATAAAGTATCTGCCGCTTCAAAATGAGTAGCTAGAAATTCACATTCGACTAACTCCTTGTAAATTTCTAAAGTTAATAAGTAGTGACTTTCCCATTTATCTACGGGTAAAAGCATCACAGCTTCTTGCAAAAAATTTAAAGCCCCTTCATAGGCTGTAGAGATTTTAGCTTTTTTTCCCGCTCTTAAATTGAGGTAAATTAATGTTAGTCTTTCTTTTAATGTTTTAAGAAGACTTTTACCTAGATTTAATTGAGCAATGATTTGAAATATATTTTCCTCTAAAATTCTCTGGGGAGTATTTTTTAGCCACCAATTTCCGATCAAATGATGTGTCTGAATTTTCTCTTCGTAAGTCATAAGTGAGTAAATTGCTTCTCTTACTTTATCATGCGCAAAACGAACATTATTCTCCATCATTATAAAAAAACCTTCATTGGATAAAACTTCCAGCTCTAATGTCAGTTTTTGAAAATCCTTTCTGGAAATTTGAGTCATTATATCGAGACTAAAATCACTTCCCAGGCAGGCAGAAAATTTTAGAACCTCGATTAGATTTGGTGGTAATTCTTTTACTTTTTCTATGACTAAATCAATTACGTTTTCTGATATTTCAACTTCTCTGATTTTTTCAATATCCCATTCCCATTTTCCTTTTTTAAAAAAGATTAAATTTTTATCATAAAGGCTTTTGAATAGAGTATTCAAAAAAAAGGGATTTCCTGTTGTCTTCGTAAATAAAATTTCTGTTAATTCTCTACATATTTCTTTTTCACAGGAAAGAGTCTCTGAAACTAAAATATGAATGTCAAAGAGTGAAAGTGGTCCAAGTGAAATTTCTTTATATCCAATTCCTGTTTTTTTAATATTCTCCAACATCAGAAATAAGGGATCGGTAGTTGCGACTTCATTGTCTCGAAAAGAAAGCATGATGAGTAAGTGTCTAATTTCGAAATTGGATAAAATATTTTGAATAAGTTTAATACTCGGAGAGTCAGCCCATTGCATATCGTCGAGGAAAATGGCTAATGGGTGGTCTTTCGCGCTCAGGACTTCTATAAAATTTTGAAATACTAAATTAAATCTATTTTGAGATTCCTCAATTCCTAATTGCATGACTGGCTCTTGAGGTCCGATGAGTGATTCTAGTTCGGGGATAACATCGATTAATACCTGTGCATTAGAACCGAGAGCGGATATAATTTTATACTTCCATGTTTGAATAGATTCAGCTTTCTCTGATAAAATTTGTTGAATCATTCCTGTAAATGCAGAAGCAATTGCCCGGTAAGGAATTGACCTTTTAAACTGATCGTATTTACCATTAATAAAATAACCTTTGCATTCTACGATAGGTCTATTGACTTCATTGATTAGAATTGATTTTCCGATTCCAGAATGTCCTGAAATTAAAAGTAACTCAGTATTACCCGTAGTTACTCGTTTGAATGTATTTACAATTTCTGTTACTTCTTTTGTTCTTCCGTATAATTTTTCAGGTATTCTAAAAATTCCGGAGAAATCCTTTTCTCCTACAATGAAATTTTCATTTAAAGAGATTGGATTATAATCTAATTGAGAATTTAATTTATCAAGGCACCACTCTAAGTCGTAAAGTATTCCATTTATATTTTGATAACGGTCTTCTGGATTTTTTTCCAGAAGCTTCATTATTATATCTGAAATTGGTTTAGGAGTAGAATTTTTAGCATTAGGGGATAATGGTATTTTGGCGATATGAGCATGAACTAATTCCATTGGATCAGAATACACAAATGGACATTCTCCTAAGAGCAATTGATAAAGAGTAATTCCCAGGGAGTAAAAGTCTGTTCGATAATCTACCGAGCGATTCATTCTTCCTGTTTGCTCTGGGGAAATATAACTGAGTGTTCCTTCAAGGGAAGTATTCATGGGGATAAATGCATGTTGCCGCGAAAGTAAACTTGCACTACCAAAGTCAATAATATTTATTGTTTCCGTATTTTCATTGTATACTATATTATGAGGTTTAATATCTCTATGGACAATTTTTGCTTCATGTATCTCGCCTATCGCTTTTGTTATCTTAATAGCAATTGAAAGGAAAAGATTTAAAGAAGTAATTTTTTTATTTTTATAAAGAATGGAAAGTGCTTTTCCCTTAATGTCTTCGAAAATAATCACAAAACTATTCTTGTATTTTTCTATACCTTCAATTTTTACAATGCCTGGATTATTGAGTGACTTTAATAACTCATATTCCTGTCTAAAAGAGCTTAAATCAGAAATGGATGGATAGTCACTTTGCAAAGCTTTGATAATTACAGTTCTGCCATTTTTTTCGGCTCTGTAAACATTGCTTTTTTCTCCAAAGTACAATTCTTCTAGGATTATATATCCAGGTATATTTATCATTTTTCCCTAATTGATTCACTTGAGATATTGTTTATGATTTTAAAAGGTGAATTAAAAATATGTAGACCTTTTTGTGAATATCACACGTATTCTCTCTTGGACTAGTATTTATACTATATTATTCTCTTTTTGTAAATACCGCAAAAAGCGTAATTTTGACCAAGCAATTATACTTAATGCAAATTGCAATCCCCAAAATAAGTGCATGCTTTTTTTATTGATTAAAGAAGGAATAGGGAAAAGTTACCCGATTTTCTTTTTTCTTTAATCTTGATCAATATAATTTTCTTTAGGTCTTAGTTAAAGTCTTGAAGTGAATACAAACTTGACCATAAACCTATGTCAATTTTACTGGTCAAAAGTCATTTGAATGCTTGAAATTCTTTGAAAGTATCTATCGGAAATTTTCTAATAGCACTTCTACTTGGTCTCTTTATTGGAGCTGTGGCGGGCGCGTTAGTAGATAAAATTCTGAATCTAAATATGCTTTCCAAGTATTTATTAAAAGAAGCGATTTCGTTTGAACTTTATATAATTAAGATCGAGATACAACTAACCCCTGCCGCTCTAGTTGGAATGGTAGTAACAGGTTTTCTCGTGATAAAAAAGGGGTAAATATGTCAGTAATTTCAATGAAAAATCTGCTTGAAGCAGGTGTTCACTTCGGTCACCAGACTCGCAAATGGAATCCAAAAATGGCTCCATACGTTTTTACAGCGAGAAATGGAATTCACATCATCGACTTACAGAAAACAGTCCAAAAAGCAAAAGAGGCTTACGATGCACTAAAGCGCCTAACGTCTCAAAAGAAGACTGTTCTATTTGTGGGAACCAAAAAACAAGCTCGCGGCGCAATCGAAAGAGAAGCAAAGCGTTGTAATATGTTTTACGTTTCCAATCGTTGGCTCGGTGGTCTTTTAACCAACTGGAATACCGTTAAAAAAAGTATCGCTCGCTTAAAAAAGCTAGAGCAAATGTTAGACAACAATACATTCGAACAAGAAGCAAAAACTAAAAAAGAACATTTAGGTCTCAAAAGAGAATTAGAAAAGTTGAAAAAAACTCTCGGTGGAATCAAAGACATGACTACGATTCCAGATATTCTATTTGTGATTGATCCTAAGAAAGAAGAAATTGCAGTGAAAGAAGCCAAGACTCTCGGCTTAACAGTGTTTGCCGTTATCGACACAAACTGTGATCCTGAATTAATTGACTATGCAATTCCAGGTAATGATGATGCGATACGTGCTATCTCTTTATTCCTTGAAACCATGTCCAATGCTGTAATCGAAGGAACCGGTGGAGAAATTCCTGAGTCTGCAAGATTTACAGATGATATGGAAGGGGATATGGGAATGGATTACCGTGGAGAATATGACGAAAAAGGCCGTTTCATCATGGACGATGATGCAACTTTTGAAAAGGAATTTAAAGATGTAGTAGCAACTGCTGTAGTTCCTGACGAAGTCCATGCAATGAAAGAAGAAGATAAGGAAGGTTAAGAAATTGGCAGAAGTATCATCTGAATTAATTAAAGAATTAAGAGAATCAACTGGAGCTGGTCTCCTTGATTGTAAAAAAGCCCTGATTGAAAACGGGGCTGATATGCAAAAAGCTATCGATTACCTACGTGAAAAAGGAATGGCAAAAGCTGCCAAAAGAGTAGATAAAGAAACCAAAGAGGGCAGGGTAATATCATTTATCCACGAGTCTGGAACAATTGGATCTTTATTAGAGCTCAATTGTGAAACCGACTTCGTTGCAAAGAACGAAGACTTTGAAAAATTAGGAAAAGAAATTGCAGTTCAAATGGCAGCGGCTAATCCTTCTTACATCGAAGTATCCGGTGAATTAAATGCAGCTGGAAAAGAATTCAAATCTAAAACTCCTGCTAAAGACAAAACCACTCATATCCAGGAGTTCATTGCAAAGTTTGGAGAGAATATTACAATCGGTAAATCAGCTCGCTTTCAAGCAAATGGATCCGGAAGAGTTATTTCTTACATTCATAGCAATGGAAAAATCGGTGTATTACTAGAGCTCAATTGTAAATCAGATTCTGTTGCAAAGAATGCAGAATTTGAAGAACTAGGAAAGGAAATCAGCCTTCAAATCGCTGCGGTTAATCCTCTTTATCTCAATGTGTCTGACGTTCCAAAAGATGTAATCGAGAAAGAAACTCAGATATTAAAGTCGCAACTTCTTGAGCAAGGTAAAAAGCCAGAGCAAATTGATAAAATTATTCCTGGAAAACTTACAAGTTTTTATTCAGAAGTTTGTTTGTTAGAGCAACAAAACATTAAAGACAACAAAAAAACTATGAAAGAAATTATTCAAGATGCAACAAAAAAATTTGGAGAAGAAATCTCGATTGGGAGATATATTCGCTACCAGATTGGAGGATAATTGGACGTAAATCAACCAAATCAGCACCAACCCTATAAACGAATTTTAATCAAGTTGTCGGGGGAAGCTCTTGCCGGAGAGGGTGAATATGGAATTGATGGAAACAAGACCAGCGCCCTCGCAAAAGAAATTTTCGATATTCATAAACAGAATATCGAAGTTGCTATTGTAGTCGGTGGGGGAAACATCTTTCGTGGAATTCGTGGAGTAGAGAAAGGTATAGAGCGATCAACCGCAGATTATATGGGGATGATGGCTACTATTATGAATGCTCTAGCGTTACAAGATGCCTGTGAGAAGATTGGTTTATTTACGAGAGTTCTCTCAGCGATTGAAGTAAATTCAATTGCTGAGCCATACATCAGAAGAAGGGCAGTTCGCCACTTAGAAAAAAAACGCGTTGTAATTTTTGCAGGTGGAACGGGTAATCCTTATTTTACCACAGACACTACTGCGAGTTTACGCGCTGTAGAAGTGGGCTGCGAAGTAATATTAAAAGCAACTAAAGTAGACGGGGTTTATACAGCAGACCCTAAAATTGATAAAACAGCACAGAGATATACTAATATTTCTTTTTCAGAATCTATTCGCAAAAGACTGAAAGTAATGGATCAAACTGCACTGAGTCTTTGCATGGAAAATGATATGCCAATTATCGTATTCGATATATTTAAATCCGGCAATCTTCGTGATCTTATATTAAGGAAGACTGTCGGCACATTAATCTCAAATTCAGAAGAGGTAAAATTCGCAAATGACTGACTATGTATCCCAGGCAAAAGTGAAGATGGATAAAACCATCGATGCATTAAAAAAAGATTTTTTACAAATTCGCACTGGTCGGGCTAATCCTGCAATGGTCGAAGATATTAAAGTAGAATACTATGGTGCATTAACACCACTTAATCAAATGGGTTCTATCACTACACCTGAGCCAAGGCTAATCGTGATTACTCCCTATGATAAGACTGTTATTAAAAATATTGAAAAAGCAATTTTGACATCTGGAATGGGTTTTAGCCCAAACAATGATGGTGTTGTAGTTAGAATTCCTCTACCGGAATTAACAGGTGATAGAAGAAAAGAGCTCGTTAAAGTCTTAAAACAAAAAAGTGAAGAAAAAAAAGTGGCAATTCGAAATATTCGTCGTGATATAAATGATGACATTAAGAAGGATAATACTGATTCTTCGCAAGATCAGATCAAAGGACTAACAGATCAAATTCAAAAGTTGACTGACTCCTACATCTCTAAAATTCAAGAGATGACAGATTCAAAAGAAAAAGAAATTACAACTGTATAATTCTAGTGAAACAAAAATCAAAACTTCCAGAGCACATTGCGATCATTATGGATGGCAATGGAAGATGGGCGACTTCCAAAGGTCTTCCTCGTAAAGAAGGACACAAGGAAGGCTCGCTTGCCATTGATAGATTGATGGATGTAGCGATTGAAATCGGAATCAAAAATATTTCGCTGTACGCGTTTTCTACTGAAAATTGGAAGCGTCCGATTTCGGAAGTGAAAGCAATTTTTGGATTATTAGAAAATTTTATAGACTCCCGTCTTGATTCAATCCTGAGTAAAAATATCAAGATCATGCATTCAGGATCTAGAAAAATGATCCCGCCGGGCTCCTTAAAAAGAATAGATCGAGCTGTAGCAGCGACTGCAGATAATACAGGAATTGTTATTAACTTTTGTCTGAACTATGGTTCACAGGATGAAATTCTAAACGCATTTCAAAAGATTATTCAAAACAGAATCAAAAAAAAGAAAAATCTAGAAAAAGAAATAAAGCCCGAAGAAATGGAAGAGGCTCTTTATACCTATCCACTCCCTCCGGTTGATCTGTTAATTCGCACCGCGGGAGAAAAAAGAGTTTCCAATTTTCTGCTATGGCAGATAGCATATGCAGAAATCTATTTTGCAGATACTCTCTGGCCTGACTTTGATAAAAAGTCGCTTTTTGAAGCTTTGGATTGGTATGCTAGTAGAACTAGAAAATTTGGGGGTCTAGAAAAATGAAAGAAACAATCATGAGAATTTTGTCAGCAGCGATTCTGCTACCTATATTCATTTTCTCTTTTCAATACAGTGCATTTTTATACTATGTTCCGTTATACCTTTTAGGGCTAACAGTGATTTATCTCGGTCTCATTGAGTTTTATAAACTTTCGGATAGAGGGGATGAAGGAAGACCGTTTCGATCAACCGGTTTTATTCTTGCTGTAATTATATTTACTATTTATTATTTTAATCTTTTACTCAGACAAAATCAAGTAGAAGTTCCTTATTGGTTAGCTAATTCGGGTCGTCTTCTAAATGCTGAGTATGAATTAGTTGTATTATGTATTTTTCTAGTTACATTCTTTTCTTTCACATGGCAAATTCTTAATAGACCTCTAGATGGAGCTATTTTTTCTGTAAGCACAACCATTCTGGGTGTGATTTATCTTGCTATACCGCTCGGTCATTTTTTAAAATTACTCGGTCTTCAAAATGGAGTTTATTATATTTACATAGTCTGTGGGCTAACAATGATTACAGACGCAGGAGCTTATTTTGGAGGAAGACTATTCGGAAGACATCCTGCTGGTTTAAAAATTTCTCCTAAAAAAACTATTGAAGGCTATGTAACCGGTATCGTAACTTCTATTCTTTATTGTTTAATCATCAATGCAATCTGGTTTTACTCTCTTGGCAAGACTCCCGCTTTTGGAACTATTGAAACAATTGTATTTGGATTTATTTTTTCAGTGATAAGTGTTGCAGGAGATTTATCCGAGTCTGCCATGAAACGAGACGCGCATACAAAAGATTCTGCAGGAACTATTCCAGGACATGGTGGAGTATTGGATTTAGCCGATGCACTTCTATTTACAATTCCTATGTGCTATGTTTATTTAGTCTTAAAAGAAATGGCCGGCTTCGCTATTTAGGATTTGCTATGCAAAGAGTTTGTCTTCTGGGTGCTTCTGGTTCCGTAGGCGAATCTACTTTAAAAGTTCTACGCTTATTTAAAGAATCATTCCAACTCTATTCTTTTAGTGTAAATTCTAATCTTGATAAAGCAAAAGCTATTATCGAAGAGTTTAATCCGAGTTATGCGGTAATTAGCTCGGAAGAAATTGACAAAACAATTCTAGGTGGAAGGTATAAAAATACACGCGTCCTCTATGGCGCTTCTGCTATGAGCGAAATTGTCAAAATGACTCCTGTTCATATTGTAGTAACTGCGGTTGTTGGATCCTTAGGAGTTCATCCAACCATTGCTGCCATTGAAGCCAAGAAAAAAATTGCAATAGCAAATAAGGAAACGTTAGTTACTTTTGGTCCTTATATCAATATCCTCCTGGAAAAATATAAAGTTACACTCGTTCCAGTGGACTCCGAGCACAATGCACTTTTTCAATTAGTAGAGTCTACCAAACGAGAAACTATTTCTTCTCTTACTTTAACAGCATCCGGTGGGTCTTTTCGTGATTTGCCGCTAGAAAAATTAAAAACCGTTACAGTTGAAGAGGCTCTCAATCATCCAACATGGAAAATGGGACCTAAGATTACAATTGACTCTGCTGGTTTAGTAAATAAAGGTCTCGAAGTAATTGAAGCTCATTTCTTATTTGGATTTCCTTATGACAAAATTGAAGTTGTGATTCACCCGGAAAGTATCGTTCATGGTATGATTGAATTAATAGATGGGGCTACTATAATGTATGCGTCACATCCTGATATGATCTATCCAATTTCTCATTCTTTATTTTATCCAAAGATGACACCGAATGTGTTAATTGAAAGCAAACCACCCAAATGGAAGAAATTAAATTTTTGGGAGCCAAATGCAAAGCGGTATCCCGCCCTTGCTCTTGCTTTTGAGACAGGAAAAAAAGGTGGAACAGCGCCTGCTCTTTTTAATGCTGCCAATGAAGAAGCGGTTAATTTGTTTTTAACCCAGAAAATTCAATTCACTCAGATACCCGAGAAAATTGATTCAGTTTTACAGTCTATAGTTATAGAATATCCAGAAGATCTCGAAACTTTTTTAGAAGCTGATAGAAAGGCTCGCGATTTTATCAAAGGAAATTCCTAGGAGGATTTTTGCTATTAGTTATATTTGGTGCAGTAATGATGCTTGGTATTTCAATCTTTATCCATGAGCTTGGTCATTTGCTTTGCGGAATGCTCGTTGGAGTGAAAGCACGAATCTTTTCCCTTGGCTATGGAAAAGGAATTTGGAAAAAAAGAATTGGAGAGACTACTTACCAAATTACAGGAATCCCTATTGGTGGATATGTTATGTTTAAGGGTGACCAATATGGTAAGAGATTAAAAGGAACCAGCGGTGAGTTACTATCAACCCCGCCTTTAAAAAGAATGATCCCCGTTCTAGGCGGACCTTTCTTTAACCTACTATTGGGATTTGGAATCTTTTTTATAATCGCACTTCTTGGAGAAGACAACTCCTGGGGAAATAAAATCTTCATAGATAAGGCTAATCGTGATTATTCGGCAGCCTATCAAGCTGGATTAAGAACGGGAGATAGAATTGTTTCTATCAATGGAAAAAAAATAGACTCCTTCGAAGAAATCTTTGCCAATGTAGGTCTTTCCGGCGGAGAAGAAATTGAAGTCTCCTATGAAAGAAAAGGAGATGTGAAATCTGTAAAAATTACCCCCGATGTTTTCTCCGCAGGAGGACGTCCAACTTTAATGGTCGAGCCTTATGGAGAGAGGCATATCGTTGTTACATTCAAGTATAGCGAGCAAATTGGGTATTGGTTTAAATCTACATTTGATCCAGAAAATAAAGCAAATGAATACTTTGGAAAAAATTTTCCCAAAGAAGCTGTGGCAGAGCTAGAAAATAAAAAATCCGAAAAAGAATTACAATCAAAATTGGCCTCCCGTGCAATTGCCTACCTAAAAGATGGTGATATGATTTTAGATGTTGAAGGAAAGCCTGTTGCGACGATTGGGGAATTGCAAACTGTATTAGGAAATTATCAAAATCAAACGGTTAATATTCATTTACTCCGAAAAACAATCCCACTTGTATCTCCCTGGTCAACTGAAGACATTACTGTAAAAGTTCCTGTTCGAGGATCAGATATTGTAGAATTTTTTAATATTGTTGATTCTAAAAATCCTGCATTTGTAATTCCAAATCTTTCGATTGCAGCTCATGATCCAAAGATTTCTAGAAAACTTTTAAACATTCGAATCAATGGAGAACGTTTTAAAAACTTTGAAGAAATGAAAAAATTCCTGGCAAGTCTTTCTACAAATGAAATCAGTTTTGAAACGGGAGACCTTATTTATAAAGCGAAGTTTCGTTTAAAACCGATTGGTCTTTTAGGCTTCATGGCTGATATGAAGTTTGAGCCGGAAAGAATCAGTAAAAAGAATTCTATCGCAGACGCCTTTGTGATTTCGGCTGAGAAAGTTTACAGGGGAGTAGCCACTTCCGTAAAAGCAATCGGACTATTGTTCAGAGGACTTATTTCTGTAAAAGATAATTTATCAGGACCTGTGGGAATTGTCCATTCTGCTGGAATGAGTTTAGAATTTGGCTGGCTGTTTTATTTAAACTTTGTTGCAAATATTTCGATTGCACTTATGTTTATGAATCTTCTGCCAATTCCTGTAGCTGATGGTGGTCACCTTGTTCTTTATCTGTATGAGGCTATTGCCGGTAAACCGCTTCCTCCTAGAGCAATTGAAACTATTTTTAAAATTGGATTTATTTTTTTATTAATGTTAGGACTTTATGTAACTTTTAACGACGTTACATCACGATTATTTTAAATTATGAAAGCATCAAATTATATTCTACCTACTACCAAAGAAGATCCTGCGGATGCAGTTGTAGCTTCACACAAACTAATGATTCGTGCCGGGCTTGTAAGAAAAGCATCTTCAGGCTTATATCATTTTCTTCCAATGGGACTTCGAGTTTTAAAAAAGATCGAAGCTATCGTGCGAGATGAAATGGATAAATCAGGAGCACTTGAGTTCGAATTACCGATATTAACCCCTGCTGACATCTGGCAGCAGAGTGGGCGCTGGGAGAAAATGGGAAAGGAAATGTTTCGAATTAATGATAGGCATGATGTTCCGCATTGCCTCGGACCTACTCATGAAGAATCTTTCACTTCACTACTCAAGCCTATTTTGAAGTCATACAAAGATTTACCTAAAAATGTATATCAAATCCATACTAAGTTCAGAGATGAAATTCGTCCTCGATTTGGCGTTATCCGCTCGCGTGAATTCATTATGAAAGATGCTTATTCTTTTCATATAGATGATGAGTCTTTAGATGAAACCTACCAGCTCATGCGAAAAACCTATCGCCAAATTTTTAATCGATGCGGGCTTAGCACAATCCCGGTTCAAGCAGATTCAGGCGCGATGGGTGGAAGTGGGTCAGAGGAGTTTATGGTAATTTCTCCCATTGGCGAAGATACACTTGCACTCAATCTAGAAAGTGGATATGCGGGTAATGTTGAGAAGACGCCTGTGATATGGAATTATTCTACGGATAAGAAAGAGTATCCGGCAATGGAAAAAGTATCTACACCAAATACCAAAGCTATTGAGGATGTTGCTAAACTTTTAAATATTGAGCCAAAGAATACAATTAAAGCTGTTCTTTTAAAAGCAGATGAAAAATTTGATGTACTCGTTTTTATTAGAGGAGATAGAGAAGTCAATCCAGTTAAGGTAAATAACCAGTTTGCGACAGCTGAGATTCGTCCGCTTTCAAATGCAGAATGTGAAAAACTCGGAATCGTTGGAGGATTTACAGGACCTATATTAGAAGAATCTGTTTCTTCCAAGTTAAAAATTCTTTATGATAAAAGCATTGATCCGAATGCAGCCTATGTTGTCGGAGCGAATGAGCATGATGCGCATACTCGTAATTTTGTGCTTTCACGTGATTTAAAAAAAGAAGTGAATCAAAAAGACTTTTGTATGGTAGAAGCAGGCGATCCCTGTCCGATTTCAGGAAAACCACTCAGCCTAGAAAAAGGAATCGAAGTTGGTCATATCTTTAAACTTGGAAACAAATACACAAAGTCATTTGATATAAAAGTTTCAGATAAGTCCGGCAAAATGGCGTTACTCACAATGGGTTGTTATGGAATTGGACTCAATCGAACCATGGCTACAATCATTGAGCAGGCAAATGACGAAAAGGGAATTATTTGGCCTATTTCTGTTGCACCTTTTGAAGTTTCTCTTGTGAGTATTTCAAAAACAGAAGATGAATATAAAAAAGTAGAAGAAATTTATGAGTATTTAAAATCGAATGGAATTGAAGTATTTTGGGATGATAGAGATTTGGGACCTGGATTTAAATTTAAAGATTCTGAAATTGTAGGGTTTCCAATTCGCCTAACGCTTGGAAAAAACTATTTCGAAAAAAATGAATTTTCTATTCTAAATCGTAAAACAGGGGCAGAACAGAATTTGCCGTTCGAATCAAAAGAGCAATTGCTCGGCGAAGTGGAAAAATTAAGACAGGAATTGTATAAGTCTTTAGTGTGAGTAAAATATTTCAAGATTACCACCGATGAACACAGAGGACACCGATAAAAGATACGAAAGGTTTTGGATATTTATTTTGGGGCTCTGTGCTTTGAGTCCCTTTCAAGATTTAGGTTCAATTCACATCCTTTTTTATCGTTCTTTTATCGGTGTCCATCGGTGGTAAAATCTTGAGGAGTTAATTATGAAAGATAAAAATTTTGGTGAGAAAGATGGGTATTTTGGGGATTTCGGAGGACGTTATGCGCCGGAGATACTTACCGATGCACTTGTTCAGTTAGAGAAAGTATATTTAAAACTTAGAAATAATCCTAAATTTATAAAAGAATTAAATTACTATAATCAAAATTATGTTGGAAGACCTTCACTTTTAACATTTGCTGAGAGATTAACCAAGTCCTGGGGTGGTGCTAGAATCTGGCTCAAAAGAGAGGATTTAAATCATACAGGCGCGCATAAGATTAATAATACGATAGGTCAGGCTCTACTTACCCGTGCTATGGGTAAAAAAAGAATTATCGCAGAGACCGGTGCAGGACAACATGGATTAGCCACTGCAACTGTTGGAGCGCTTTTTGATATGGAAACGGTAATTTATATGGGTGCAGAGGACGTTAGGCGTCAGGAATTAAATGTTTATAAAATTAAACTACTCGGTGCTAAGGTGGTGCCTGTTACTTCCGGAACTGCAACTTTAAAAGACGCAACGAGTGAGGCTATGCGGGAGTGGGCTCTTAGTGTGGCTAATACTCATTATATTGTGGGATCGGCAATTGGTCCACATCCATTTCCAACTATTGTTAGAGATTTTCAATCCGTAATTGGAAAAGAAACAAAAGAACAATTTAAAAAGAAAAATAAAAAACTTCCCGATGCAGTGATAGCCTGTGTGGGTGGTGGTTCAAATGCAATTGGTATGTTCTATGGATTTTTAAAAGATAAAAAAGTTAAACTCTATGGAGTGGAAGCAGGTGGACTTGGAAATAAACCGGGAGAGCACTCTGCAACAATTACTTTTGGAAGACCTGGATTTTTACATGGGACAAAAACATTAATCATACAGGATACGGGAGGACAAATAGTTCCCGCTCATTCTGTTTCTGCCGGGCTTGATTATCCGGGTGTAGGTCCCGAACATGCATATCTTGCCTCTACAAAAAGAGTAGAGTATGTTAGTGTTAGCGACAAAGATGCATTAGCCTCTTTTGTTGAAGTTTCTAAACTAGAAGGAATTATTCCCGCCCTGGAAACAGCACATGCTTTTTTTGCTGCAAAGAAATTAGCAAAAGAACTCGGAAAGAAAAAAGATTTAGTCATTTGTCTTTCTGGTAGAGGCGATAAGGATTCAATGGAAGTTAGCCGCTTGTTAGGAGAAAAATAATGGGAAGTCTTAAAGAATGCTTTGATAAAGATAAGAATCGTTGTAATTTTATTCCTTACATTTCGCTCGGTGATCCCGAGTATGCGCTATCTGTCGAATGGGCGAAAGCTCTCATTGATGGGGGAGCAGATATTTTAGAATTAGGAATACCATTTTCCGATCCAGTCGCTGACGGGCCTGTGATTCAAAAGTCCTATATGCGTGCTTTGGCAAAAGGATTTTCTATGGATAAAGTTTTAGAAACTACAAAGCAGATTCATTCTTATAAACCTGATATTCCGCTTGTATACTTAACGTATCTGAATCCAATAATTTCTTACGGAGAAGAAAAATTCTTTAAGAAAGCATACGCATCTGGAATTAGAGGAATTGTTCTTCCTGATTTGCCATTTGATTCTAAAGATTCTAAATTTGTTTTTTCTATGGCAAAGGAATCTGAAATCGATATCATTCATTTAATAACTCCGGCTAGCAGCAAAGAAAGAATTGCTGCTATAAAAAAAATAGCCTCTGGTTTTATTTATTATGTTACATCTTATGGTGTCACAGGAGAGAGATCAAACTTTGCACAGGATTTGAAAAAACGAATTGAGTCCGTTAAAAAAACTTTAATGCTTCCAATATGTGCGGGATTTGGAATTTCTACTGCAGAGCAAGCTAAGACAATCTCCGCATATTCAGATGGAATCATCATTGGCTCTGCGATTCAAAGAATAATTGAAGAAAAGTCAAGTCATGTAGATGCTTGTGCCAGGGCTCTTAATGAGTATGCGAAAGAAATAGCAAAAGCTATTCATTAATATTAAGTTTTAAAAGGAAATTCTTGACGATTCTAGTTTCATTCTGAATCATTCTAAAAGTCCTAAATTCAAATGTATCAATTGGAGTAAACGAGATGAGTGAAAAACAAAGTAAGCTATCAGTGATAGATATAATTTCTCTGACTACTTTTTCTATTGGAGCACTTGCAGTAATGGTAAGTGCTTTTCTTCCACCAAATGTGCTTTCTGCGCAAATGAGTATTTTAGGTGTAGTTCTCCTATTGGGTTCATTTTATTATATATATAAATTCATCGAAAAAGTTTCAAAGGAAAAGCAGCTAATCGGAAGTATCCTCATTGCATTCGTTCTTGCCCTAACTATTTATACGTCTAAGAATATTCTAAAATTGATTCAAAGTGCGGAAGAGTCTTCAATTGCCTGGAGATTTTATCTTTTAAAAGGAACTCCCGGCAAAGGTGCATTAAGCTCTGACAAAGGTTATATTGAAAAAGTAAATCAAATTGATGGTGCCCGCAAAGATATTCGTATCATAGGAATTAAAACTGAGACTCTTGAAAAATTACAGGGAACATGGCCGATTGATTGGAGAAAGTATGCAGAGATTGTAAATGCTTTTAAAGGCACTAGCAATATGCTCCTTTTCGATATTTTTTTCGTAGATTATAAGCCAGGACAAAAAGAAGCAATGGAAGCAGCACTCAAAGGAACGAATAATGTTATGTTTGACTATTCGATTGAATCAACTGCTGAATCTAGAAGCTCTGTAATTAATCTCGAACAAAGAATTGAAAAATTAAGAAGATTTAAATTAAAAAATGTAATTGATGAAGATGATCAAGGAGTCTCCTGGCTTAGTTTTGCTGTTCCTCCTATTGAACAGGTTACTGAAAATTCTGCCGGTGTCGGGTTTGCAAATATCAGAAAAGAAGAAAGCTCGTCTAATCGTCATATGCCTCTCGTTGCTAAAGTTTACAATCATGGACCGAATAACGAAACTGAATACTATCCATCGATTGATTTAATTGCGACAACTCGTTTTCTTGGCGTAGATGTTGTCGAAGATACCGAAGTTGTCATGGGAAAATATGTTAAAATAAAAAACATCCCAAAGAAAATGATAAAAGATAAGAACGGTGAGCATGATATCATGACTGTTCCCAATCCAGAAAGAGAGATTGTAATTCCAATTGATATTTACGGGCAAATGGAGATTAACTTCGTTGGTTCTCTTTTTTGCTTTAGAGATGATGACCTCTATGATGTTGCTGAATGGGGTAAAGAATACGCTGAACAGTATTCGGATACGATCTTTTTAGTTGCTATGTATTATGCAACCGGTAGAGGGGCTTCAAAAGATACACACCTTTCGCCTTATGGGGAGATGTCTGGAATTGAGCATCACGCGCATGCAATCAATACGATTTTAAATCAGAGCTTTATGGCAAGCACACCCGAAGGTGTAAATCTTTTCATATTTCTACTCGTTGCTATTGTCATTGGTTTTGTTCAACCAAAAGTAAAAACATGGTTTGCATTTATATTTATCTTTCTTCTCGTAATTTCCTATACTGCAATTAGCCTTGCATTATTTACAAATCTTAATTTAATTATTCCACTTCCCAGTGTTGTCATTGAGCAGTTGATGATTTTTGTTACCATCATTGGATTTAAGATTTTAACGGAAGAGGCTAATGTTAAATACATTCGAAATACTTTCTCCAAGTTCGTATCTAAAGATGTTGTTGATGAGTTACTCAGACATCCAGAAAAAATTGCTCTCGGTGGAGCTAAAAGAGAGATTACAATATTCTTCTCTGATATTAGAGGTTTCACCACATTATCCGAAGCTCTAAGTCCGGAGGAATTGGTTAAGTTATTAAACGAATACCTTTCTACAATGACTGAAATCATTATTGAATGTAAGGGAACTATTGATAAATACATGGGTGATGCTATCATGGCATTCTGGGGTGCCCCGGTGGATTTAGAGGATCATGCCTATTATGCGTGCGTAGCTTCTCTAATTCAAATGGATAAACTCGCTCAATTGCAGGCTAGTTGGAAAGAAAGAAATCTTCCTTCCATTGATATAGGGATTGGTTTAAATACAGGCTCTGCTGTTGTGGGTAATATGGGTAGTTCGCAGCGTATGGATTATACTTGTATGGGTGATACAATTAACCTTGGCTCCAGGTTGGAAGGCTCTAATAAAACGTACGGAACCAATATTATCATTTCCGAATATACTTACGAAAGAGTTAAAGAAAGAGTCTATGCTCGAGAATTAGATTTAGTTCAAGTAAAAGGAAAGACTCATCCAGTAAGAATCTATGAATTAATTGGATTAATTGATGATGGCGATATTAAAAAAGTAACAAAGCCATTGGTTATTTCTTAAATAATGAGGATAACATTAATTTGACACTAGCGAGTAAAAATGAGTTTTGAGTATTTAGATAAGATTAATGATCCAGAAGATTTAAGAAAACTTTCTAAAGATAAATTAGGAATAGTTTGTTCTGAAGTTCGTAAATATATCATTGACACTCTTGCTAGTGTCGGTGGACATTTTGCGAGTAATCTTGGCGTGGTGGAGCTAACAGTAGCTCTCCACTATGTGTTTAATACTCCTGAAGATCGATTGATCTGGGATGTGGGTCATCAGACTTATCCGCATAAAATTCTTACCGGTAGAAGAGAATCTTTAAAAACAGTAAGAAAGTATTTAGGCATCTCCGGTTTTCCAAAAAGAGAAGAATCAAAGTATGATTTGTATAATACAGGTCATGCAGGAACTTCCATTTCACAACTTCTAGGGGAAGCGGTTTCTCGTGATTTGCTCCAAAAAAAGTACAACTGTATTGCTGTCATTGGAGATGCTTCTATAGCAACAGGAATGGCTCTCGAAGCTTTAAACCACGGTGGGCATATTAAGCCAAATTGTCTTGTAGTATTAAATGACAATTACATGTCCATTTCTAAGAACGTTGGCTCTATTTCCAATTACCTAAATAATATTATTACATCTACTTTTTTTAATCAATGGAAAAAAGTATATTACACAATCCTAAAATGGCTACCACTGATTGGTCCGGCACTTGTTGGTGTATCAAGAAGATTAGAGAAAGGATTTAAAGATTTTTTAGTCCCCGGTGCACTTTTTGAAGATTTAGGATTTCATTATATTGGTCCGATTGATGGACATGATATACAAAACTTAGTTACAGTATTAGAAAAAGTAAAAAAAATGGAAGGGCCACTTTTACTTCATGTGATCACTCAAAAGGGTAAGGGCTATATACCCGCAGAAAATGATCCAATTAAATACCACGGTGTTACCCCTTTTAATATTGAAGATGGAGCGATGAACGTAGACTCCAAGGTAGGTTATAGTAAAATTGTTGGGGAATGTTTAATTCGGATGACCACAAAAAATCCAGCAGTCGTTGCTGTAACTCCTGCTATGATTGAAGGAAGTGGCTTAAAAAATTATTCGATTAAATTTCCACAAAATACTTTTGATGTAGGAATTGCAGAGCAACATTCGGTAGCATTTGCAGGAGCTTTACTCGGTGGCGGGGTAATACCGTTTATGTGCATCTATTCTACTTTTTTAACTAGGGCGATGGATCAAATGGTAGAAGATATTTCACTTATGAATCTTCCCGTTCGCTTTGTGATAGATAGAGCAGGGTGTGTTGGTGCAGATGGGGAAACTCACCAGGGGCTTTTTGATCTGGCTTATCTATGTAGTCTTCCTAATATGAGTATTATTGCACCTTCTAGCGCACAGGATTTAATTGATTCGATGTTCTTTATGGAAAGCTATACAAAAGGTCCGATTGCAATTCGTTTTCCCAAGGCAAGCGAAGCAGCGGATAATATTAATTACACACCTAATTCATTGGAAGAGGGAAAATTTAGAGTTCTAAATAAGGGAAGGGACATAACGATTATATCTATTGGTTCAATGCTAGATACGGCAAAAAAGACAAGAGACATATTAGAGAAGTCTAATGTTTCAACAACAATAATTGACCTTTTATGGATTCGTCCTCTTGATGCAGAGGGGCTAACAAGCGTAATCTCCGACACGAAACACTTTGTAATATTAGATGAGAGTTATTTAGATGGTGGTGCATCGGGTTATGTCTTAAATAGAATTAATCCCAGGTATTTAAATCGTTTTATTAAGACATTTGCATTTCCACCTGACATAATTACTCATGGTGAGAAGAATGAAATTTTTAAACATTATCACCTTGATGAAAATTCAATTGCAACGGAAATTATTTCTTTTCTCAAAAATTAAAGACCTGATTTTTTAAAACCGATTATATATGTAACGGTTAGTTGCATGGAACAAATAAATTTTATATCGGCACATAATGAAGTAGGCAAAGAGCACTTTAACTCAGGTGACATAGAACGAGCAACTTTTTATTTTCTAAAAGCAATGGAAGAAGATGAAAATTGTGAGAGTCTTTTTTATCTTGGTCTGATTGAAAATCAAGATGGAAATTACAGGGAAGCACTTTCTTATTACTACCGGGCAATATTGATTAACCCCGACTATGGAAATCCATGCAATGAAATCGGTGTAATTCTTCTTCGTCACGGAAGAGATAGAGAAGCAGTTTTCTGGCTAAAACGCTCTATCCGCTGTGCTATCAATGACGCTCCTCATATTCCTCTTTTTAATTTAGCAACACTGTATAAAATGTGGAATCGACCTGAAAGATCTTTGCAATACTTACATAAAGCTATTACTATTGCTCCTTATTTTACAGAAGCGATAGAATTAAGAAATCAATTGCTGGGTTAATAAAGATTTGCCACAAATACACTCGGGTCAATTCATCTAGAACTGTAATTATGCATGAGCATTGATAAAATATTTAATTAACCCCTAGCTCTCACTCTCCTAAAATCTCCCCCACCAGCTTATCCATTTTATACACAGAGCGCAGAGCCTCTATTATCCCCTCGCTGTGAACGGAAACTGCTCGAGCTTTGTCGTCAGTATAAGCATAAGATAATACATGGCTATAACTATTGCCGTCGAAGATTAATCCAACGTATTCGCCTTTGCGGTTGATGACAGGACTTCCCGAATTTCCTCCAACGATGTCATTTGTGCTGATAAAGTTTAGTGGTTTACTCATATTAATCTTTGATTTGCGTTCAAGGATTTTTGCAGCGAGAGTAAATGGCTCTTTGTTATCAAAGCTTTCTGCGCGATCAAATAAGCCGTAATATGTTGTCTTAAATGGAACTTGAATCGTAGTGTCGTCTGTAAAACCTTTTACAGTTCCATAACTCATTCGAAGAGTAAAAGTTGCATCGGGATATGTAGATTTTCCGTATGCTTTAAATTTTAATTGGGAGAGTTTATTTCCTTCGATTGTTTGAACACTTTCTATTTCATCATCATACCAATCTCGGTCTTTACGAAGGATTGGATCAATTTGTATTGCCCATTCTATGAGTGGATCTTTTGATTTTTGAATTGCATCGAGTCCGCCGGCAAGAAGTTCTTTTCGCAGGCTAATGTCCGTTAACTTTGTTTTGGTGATTAGATTATTTGCTAAGTCTTTTGGGCTTTTATCGGCTAATGCCAGTTTAACGAACTCATCTGATTTGCCCAAATTCTTTACAGCCAGGTGAAGAGAATTTGTTAGCATCATTTCTTCGATGTCAGTATAAATTGGAGCAGGGGATAGAAGCCTAAATTTTAAAGACTCAAGATTAGAGTCTCTATATTCTTCGTAGCGTTTTTCGTTTGGTTTTTTTAACTCGGTAGCATATCTAACCAGTTTAATTGCAATGTTAACTAATTTTCCATTGCTTGCACTACGGTAGTAAAATTCTTTATGACGGGAAATCATTTTCTTTTGAGTAGAGTCGATTCGGCTCCAGACATCCGCGTATTCTTTTTTTAGATCGGGATTATCATTTACAAGTCGTTGAAGATTTTCTTCTTTTTCTTGCATAGAGGCTAATATACGTTTGTCTCTTAGCCCGTTTAATTCTCCTTCAATTGCCTTTAAGGAATTTTCCATTCCGAGGATATAGTCTTTTGCGCGACGTTTTTCTTCATTTCCTTTTAGACTGTATTCGCGAAATAAGTTTAATTTGTATTTTAAAAGTTTTACATATTCAGGAAACGAGTAATCTTTCTGATAAGAAATTTGACTCATTGTTTTCTGTCTTTCGGTGGATCCAGGGTGTCCAAAAACAAAAACGAGTTCGTTTTCTTTTGCTCCTTCTTTACTCCATTTGAAATAATTCTTAGACTCAATTGGGTTACCATTTTCATAGACTCGAAAGAACGCAAAGTCGAGGGAAAAACGTGGGTAATTAAAATTATCCGGATCTCCACCAAAGGAAGCGGCTTGTAATTCCGGTGCCATAACGAGCCTTACATCGGTATATTTTTTGTAGCGGTATAACCAGTATTCGCCTCCATCATATAGCTCTACAATGTCAGACCTAAGTCCTGTTTTCTCGTTAGACGCTTTTTCTATTTTAGCAATTTCTTCTTTTCTTTTTTCGTTTTTTAATTTATCAGTGATTTCTTTTTGAGAAGCGTCTACTACTTGTTTGGTGACATCTTCCATTGAAATTAGAACGTTAAGCTCTAAGTCTGGACATTTTATTTCTTCTTGATTTGATTTTGTAAAAAACCCGTTTTTCACATAGTCCGTATTTTTCTTGGACATTTTTTGCAATTGCCCTATAGCTACGTGGTGATTGGTTAGAACAAGCCCTTTTGAAGATACAAAAGCGCCGGAACCTCCATCATTAAAACGAACTGAAGAAAGCTGTGCATTCTTTAGCCATTTGTCTTTCATCTTAAAATTATACTTTTCTTCCAAATATTTTTTAGGTAAATTATCTATCGTCCACATTCCTTCGTCGCTCGAAAGACTTGTATTAAGACTGATTCCTGCTATCACCATGATGATTAAATTCCTTAGTTGTACCATAGAAGTAAACTCTCAAAGTATAAGTTTACGTGAAAGAAAAAAAAGATTTCACCATAGCAAATCCTTCGCCTTTGCTAGTTTTTCGCCTAATGCCATTAAGATAAGAATTTACGCAAAGCCATTATGAGAGTGCCTAGCGGAAACGAAGTTACTTTTCGAGACGCAAAGGTATTTTGAAATTTTATGAGTCCACTAAAAGAATAGAAATTTTAAATACAAATTGACTCTCTCAAAAATCTCTTTGCGACTTTGCGTGAAGCCAAATCATGTGTTATCGTTCTTTTATCGGTGTCCATCGGTGGTAATCAGTTTCCGGGTATAATCTTTTTCAATTTCAACTATTATTTTCCTTGCTCAATTCAAACTTCTTAGAAATCTGAAACTTGTATGAAATCAGCAACAGAAATGATCAGTCTCTCTCAGTATTTAATTGAAGAGCAATTAAAACTCCCTTATGCAACGGGAGATTTTACCGCCCTTATGCAACATCTTGTTTACGCCGCGAAAATTGTTTCGAGAGAAGTAAGAAAAGCGGGTCTCACGGACACTATTCTTGGCTCAACTTCTGAAACGAACGTGCAAGGGGAAACCCAAATGAAACTCGATAGGTATGCAGATATTTTGTTTACAAAAGCTTTGAGTATTTGTGGACACCTCTGCGTATTAGCCAGTGAGGAAAATGAATCGATAATAGAAATTCCTTCTGGCTATAAGATAGGCAAATACACATTTGCCTTTGACCCACTTGATGGCTCATCAAATATTGACTCCAATGTTTCGATTGGAACTATTTTTTCTATTCATCTTCGTAAAAGTTATTTAGGAGGACCGGGGCAGGAGTCCGATTTATTGCAGGCAGGTAGTTTGCAAAGATGTGCCGGCTATATATTATATGGTTCTTCTACAATGATGGTTCTCTCTACCGGTAATGGTGTAGTAGGTTTTACTCTTGATCCTTCTTGCGGAGAATTCTTATTATCCCATGAGAATATAAAAATTCCTGAAAAGGGAGACATTTATTCAATCAATGAAGGAAATTATGATTTCTGGTCTGATTCGGTTAAAGCTTATATTCGTAAAATTAAAAATATTGAAAATAACAATAAACCAAAAACTCTTCGTTACATTGGCTCTCTAGTGGCGGATTTTCACCGTAACCTCCTAAAAGGTGGGATCTTTCTTTATCCCGAAGACACTAAATCTAAAATTTATCCACTGGGTAAATTACGATTGCTCTATGAAGCTTCCCCAATGGCTTTTCTTGCAGAACAAGCAGGTGGTATGGCAATCACTGTGACCGGGGAGAGAATTCTTGACATTGTTCCAACGAGCCTTCATCAAAGATCCACTTTAGTTACAGGTAGCAAAAAAGAAGTGGAATTTTTTCTTGAATACACAAAACAATTTAGAAAATAAAGAAGTTTAGGTAAATCGTTGTTTCCCGTAAATATTGATTGGTATTTTATTCAGTTTAGAGGTTACGAAGGTCACTGGGCTGTTGGCGTTTTAATTCTGGGTTATTTTCTTCAGAGAAATCGTTCTCTAAAAGCAGGATATAAACTCGATTGGTTTAATATGGCCTGGGCTGTTGCCATACTTTCCGCTATTTTTTTTGCCAGGCTCTTTCATTTTGTATTTTGGGATACAAAGAATTTTTTACAAAATCCTTTTCTTTTGTTTTATCCGTCCGGCGGTTTCGCGATATTAGGCGCAACAGTCGGAACTGCCCTCGGCGCATGGCTCTATTGTAAAAAAACGGGAGTAGACTTTCTAAGTTGGTGTGATTGTCTTATGGTTCCTCTTACTGTAGGTCTTGCAATAAGTAGAATGGCGTGTTTTTTAAATGGAGATGCCTACGGGCTTCCAACTGCATCGATATTTGGAGTTTCTTTTTCTGAAAATAGCGATGCCTGGATGGCTGAATGGAAGTATTTGCATCAATTCTATGTAAATAGCGAAGACCCATTAGCTGTCATTTCTCAAATGTTTAGCAAGTATGTTAATCTTGGGGATATGCCTCTACCTAATTCTCTAGCTCACTTAAAAGAACTAGGTATTTCAAATCTTGCAGAGTTAACTCGATATTACCCTCCGACTGCGACAGGTGATTATAAGAGTGAACTAGTTAAACTCGGTCTTTCTCCGTTTCCAGTTATCTATCCAAAAGTTCATCCCACACAACTTTATGAAATGGGGATAATGACAATTGTCCTATATATAATGTATAAAATTGATAAAAAAGAATGGGCTAAGAGAAAACAGTTTTTTATCTTTTGGATTTTCTATGGCTCTAATAGATTTATCGTAGAATTTTTCCGCGGAGATAGAAACTTAATTTTTGGAAATATTACCTATGCTCAAATGATTTCTTTATCAATTGTATTTTTCGCAATTCTAGGACTTTTACTTCAAATTTATATCTCTTCAAAAACAAAAACTGTATCATAAAAAAAATTAAGGAAAACTAAATGTATCAATTTCTAAAAACTATTTCTATCCTAGTTTTTATCCTCCAGGTAATTGGCTGTGCTGGAAATAAAAAAATATTTCAAGCTGTTATAAAAGGGGATGAAGCTAAAGTAAGCCAATACCTGAGTGAACAAAACGATGTGAATGTAAAAGATGATACCGGTAGTAATTTATTAATTTATGCAGCCGGGCATGGATATGTCAAAATCGTCAAAATGCTATTAGCCGCTGGAATTGACGTGAATACGAAAAATAAATTAAACGGAACTGCTCTCATGAATGCTTGTAATTTTGGTCATGATGAGATTGTTAAACTTCTTTTAGAAAAAGGAGCAGACGTTAATGTCGCAGATACTTTAGACAGAACTGCTCTAATGTTTGCAATTGCACGCTATAGAATTGAAATTACCAAAGAATTATTTAAATATAAGCCAAATGTAAATGTAAAAAATAGAGAGGGGCATACACCGCTTATGCTCGCCGTATTATTTCAGTTTACAGAAGCCTTTCCGTATCTTATAGAAGCAAAGGCAGATTTAAATGCTGTAGATTTGTTCGGAGAAACTGCTCTCATCAAAGCAATTTATAAAAATGATACAGAGTCGATTCAATTTTTAATTAAGTATAAAGCTGATGTGAATGCAAAATCAAAAGATGGCAAGACTGCCCTAATGATTGCAGCAAAAAAAGGACAAAAGGAAATGGTTTCGGCTCTTCTTAAAGCGAAAGCAGATGTGAATCTAACGGATACTTCTGGTTTTACTGCACTTACATGGGCAGTAAATATGGGAGAAATGGATTTAATTAAGCAATTATTAGCCGGCGGAGCAAACCCTAATATTCAGGATGAGGTTGGACAAACGGCATTAATGAAGGCTGTTTTACAGGGGAATACTGAGATGACTACGCTACTTTTATCTAAAAAAAATGACCTAAATCTAAAAGATAAGAAGGGGCAAACAGCGCTTGCCCTTGCTATTGAAAATAATCAAGGTGAAATTGTAAATATTCTAAAAAAAGCAGGAGCAAAAAATTAAAGAATTTATTGCTTTTTGCGCGATTTTCATTGACAAATTTGTGTGTAAGCGTTCTTTAAGATTCATTGAGTTGGAAAATTATTTCCTTCTCATATATTTTTTTATGGAGACAAATATGAATAAAAATTTCAAAAATTCATTAGGTGTTTTAACAGCACTTGCAATCGCAGCAGCTATCGCTTGTAGCGGTAGTGGATCCGGCGCAGGCCCATCTATTCAACCAGCTTCTTCTGGTTCTATCATGGACAACGTTAAATCCAACCAAAACTGTACTTGGTCTGGCGATATCACAAACGCTGGCGAAGCAGGTTGCGTTTGGGGAAAAGATGGTGGTAAACCAGTTGGAACAAAAACTGGAAAAGCTTGTACAAATGCTATCCTCGGATTAATCAGAAGTGGAGATATGAGTCTCGCTGCTGCTGCAAAACAAGGTGGAATTACCAAAGTTCAGTCTGTTGATGCAAGCATCAACTCTTTACTTGGTTCTGTTCTCGTTGAAAGCTGCATCCTAGTAAACGGTACCTAATATTTTTTAATTTGGAATGCTACAGCTAGTCTGTAGCATTTCAAATATTTTCAATCCTCAAACTCTTTTTTCAATTCTCAATTTCTCAAAAATCAAAAAATGAAACTACGATCTTTTCTCTTATTTATTTCTTTAGTTATATTATCCTGTACTGCAGATAGAAGGTTAGACAATCCTACGGACAAGCTAAAAGGCTTTCGATGTGAGGGTAATGACTATTATGTGGACTACATTTGTGAAGATGAAAAAGTATATTTGGACTGGGCTGCGTCCTATCCAAAATACAGAAAGCTTTCTGATCTAACTCGGGAAGTATTGTTCAATATCATGAAAGAGACTGGTGATATTGATAAAGCAGCGGCAGTCTTTTATCATAGGGCTATTACAGAGCCTACAAATAGAAAATTTATAGAATTTATTTATACAAAGCAAAATGAATTTATGCGAAAGCTTCCTGATTATTCTTCCAAAAAGTTAATCTTTGCAATTGCTCCTGGAATGTTTTATAAGGATAACAAGGAAGTAGACGCTGATGGAAAATTAATTCGAGCTATTGTGAAGCAACTCGGATTAGCCGAAGCTGTTATTCAAACCGATCAAACAGGAACAGTAGATGGTAATGGAAAAATCATTTGTGATTTTATTAAAAGTCAAACTGAAGTAAAAGGAATTATTATTGGTTCTGCTAGTAAAGGTAGTGGCGATTTCAAAAAAGCAATTGAGTTTTGCGGCAAAGAGCCATACTTCGCAAAAGTAGTTGGATGGTTTAACTTCGGGGGGATAAACAAGGGTAGCCTCGTTGTAAATGGAATGATGGATCATTGGTTATACAGATGGGAAGGCAAATTTTATTTTTGGTTAGCAGGCTATAACTGGGAAGGATTAACTTCTATGAGAGGGGGAGAGAATGCTCCTCTTAGCAATGACTTAATAGTTCCCAAGCATATGACTGTAGTAAATATTGTAGGAGTTCCTACTGCACGATTAGTTACTGAGCGGGGAAAACCTTTCTACAATTACCTGGCTCAATTTGGCCCGAATGAAGGACTTAATTTACTTTCCGATAGCCATATGGAAGGAATACCACTCTTTCCCTCCTGGAGAAATGATCATTACTTTAGAGTTCCGATGCCAGAAGAAAGAATTAAAGCATTTATAGCATATATAGTAGAAAAGCAAGTGAAGTAATTATGATACGCAAATTATTGATTTTAGTTTTTATTTTTACACAATCCATTTTTTCACAAGCAGATTTAGAAATTAATAAGCAAAATAAAGAGAGGTTTACCAAGTTTGTAAACTCTCTTACTGCACAAGAATTAGCTGAATTAAAAATTCAATTGATTACAGTAGATACTCTACCGAGTGTTACCACTGCATTCGGTCACTCGGCTCTAAGAGTCTATGTTGGAAAACAATTTGAAGATAAAGACTTTTATATCGACTTCGGTGAATACGATGAATCCGCAGGATTTATATGGCGCTTTTTAAAAGGAGAGGCTAAGTTCTATATAACCGTCAAATCAATGGCTGCTTCTTACACAATGTGGGATACTACTGGTCGGGGAATGTATTCTTCTGAATTTGTTTTAGATGAAAATCAAAAGAAATTATTTTTAAAAAATATTTTAGAATTTATCGAGAAATACAAAGACGGTTATGAATATGACAATTTCAGTGGAAATTGTGTTACCTATATTCGTGACTTAATAGGGGCTACTTATGGTTCACCGCTTAAATTGGAAACAGAAGCCAATAAAAGAACCTGGCGCTCAAGAGTAATCCCTTACTCAAATAAAATCTTCTGGCTACGCATAGAAGAAAAACTTTTACTTGATCATGATACGGATAAAGAGCGTAATCCGACAGAATTGATTTATCTTCCTTATGATTTACTTACAAGCCTTGAAGATGCAAAGCTTGTGAAAGACAAAGAAATGCTCCATAGAAATTTCTGGAAGTTACCACCGGAAAGCTTTGATATTCTTGGAAATGGAATGTTTTTGATATTAGTCTTTATTGCAATCAGTCAAATTCCAGTTTATTTTAAATCTATGATTGATCGAAAAGGCGAGATTCTATTTGGAATCGTTTCCGGATTTGGTGGACTCTTTGCATTACTTGTATGGATGTTTACCTCTTTTCCATTTATGAATGAGACGATCATGACTTTAGTTTTTTCTCCGATTGATTTTTTACTTTTATCTAAGAAAAGGCCTTCGTATAAGGTTCATATGGGAATTATTGCACTGCGAATTATGATGATTGTTATCGCTCTTGTGTTTAGATTAACTCTTTATAAACAAAGCATTGATACAGCACTCTTTTTCGCAATGTTCTTTTATTTCTTTTATGCATATAATGTTTATGCGGCAAATAAGAAATTATCCGCTACTGCTTAAATGAATCGTAAAGAGTTTTTAAAATTTTCCCTAAAGGCAAGTGTGGCTGCGGCTACGACTGGACTTGCGGGAGGAACTGCATATTCCTTTTTTGCGAATTCGGAATATAAAAAAGCTTTTCCTCATGTTCCAGAAAATCATGTGAGCCTAGCGCCTAACGGTAAGACTGTTTGTATTCTTGGCGGAGGACTTGCCGGCTTACAAGCTGCCTGTGAATTATCTGATCGAGGATTTAAAGTTATCGTAGTTGAAAAAACTGCTAACGCGGGTGGAAAACTAAAAACCTGGAAAGATAAACACTTTGCCAAAAAGCATTTTGGTGATAAGCCTTACTCCCGAGAGCATGGCCTTCATGCAATCTGGGGATTTTACAAAAACCTGAGAGAATTTCTCGGGCGACACAAAATCGAAATTAACCACCTAGGAAAAGAAGATTCTTTTTATTATTTTGTTTCCAAACGTGGTGTGCAAAGTAAAATTCACAATACTTCCTGGCCAATCCCATTTGATAGAATTGAAATGGTGGATAACGGGGTGTATATCCCTTCTAGAGAAGATATTCATACTCCTGCATCAAATATGTTTGAGACACTCAGGACTTCCATGAAGATGTGGGGTTTTGATTTTTCGAATAAAGAAGATAGACTTTACCTGGATAGCATTACATTTTATGATTGGGCTCTTGGAAATGGAGTTAGTCTAGAATATATTAAGCATTTCTTTGATGCGTTAGCTGAAATGGGATTCTTTATGACAACGAAAGAATGCTCGGCACTGGCAATTGTGAATTTTATGCGACTTGGAAATCTTCCAAATGATTCTAAGGTCGATTTTTATAAATGGCCTCCAGATGAAACCTTTATCAACCCTATGATTTCTCATATTAAATCAAAAGGGGGAGAAATCTATTTCAACCAAGAAGTAACAAGCATTACCCGTGAGAATGGAAAAATAATTTCAGTAAATACAAACGAAATTCCGAAAAAAGGGAAACGTTGCCGCGTTTGTGGAAACATTATGGGAGAAGGGGATTACGAGCATTGTCCGTTCTGTGGTGCTCACCATTCAGAGCTAGAGAATTTAAAAGATATCAAGCCAGAAGTATTTAAAGCAGATTATTTTATTACAGCCATGGATATTCCCGGCGCAAAGAAATTTATTCTTGGAACGGGTCTTGATAAAGAAGATGAATATTTTAAAAAGGCTGCTCAGCTTACAAATGCGCACATACTCTGTGTTAACCTCTTGTATGAAAATAGTGATGCCTGGAAAAAAAGATTTCCAGAAGGTAAATGGTCAGCAATGGACTTTATGCCAACCGGTTTTGATTATTTAGGATTTACAAGCAATTGGTCGAGTAAGCAAATCCCTGAACTCGCAGCAAAAAATATTGACCTAATCGAAGTGCAAGTTTCAAAATGGCAGGAACTATTAAAATATTCGCATAAAGAAATTGCAGAAATTGTTCATAAAGAATTAAAATTGATTTTACCCGAACTAAAAGAGTATTCTGAATTTTATATCAATCACTGGGATACCTATACAGGCTTTCGTCCTGGTGATGAGGCTAATAGACCTTCTATTCAATCTCCGATCGAAAACCTGCTTTTTATTGGGGACTGGGTATTTATTGACCAGCACTCTGTCTTTATGGAAAGAACAAACGTAATGGCTAAAATGGTGACTAACGTTCTTCTGGATAAAATCGGTCAGAAGGAAGGCAAAATTACTATTTTAAAATCTGGCACACCGGATTGGCCTACGGATATTTTGCGGTATATAACAAGTATTCGTTGATTAAAACATTTTTATAGAATGATAAGGTGGACAGGTTTAGCCACAGGCAAGATAGAATGAAAAATAAATTTACTTTAACAATTATTGTAAGGAAGATAATCGGAATTCTTTCAATAACTATTCTTAGTTTAGGAATTACTAAGAATTCATTTGCACAGGAAAGAAAGGTAGATTTGAATGCATTAATTTTGGAAACACAAAAGCTAAGCCAATCGGCAGAAAAGCTAAGTATGGTTTGGTGGATTCCAGAAGATTATTGGCGTGCTAGTTTTGAACAAAATTCCAGTGTTAATCCAACGCTTGTTGAAGCAATTATTAAATCCCTTCGCCCTTACATTGTAATCGTTGCTCTAGATGGCGAAATTGGATCCCAGGGGGGGATTAATTATAAATCGAAAGAATCCATTCAATCTACTATGCAAATTATTGATGCAGAGGGTAATCATTATTTCCCTTTAGCTAATGAAAAAATAGATTCACAAGCAAATATTTTTCTATCCCTAATGAAACCAGTTTTTGCTAATATGGCAGGACCAATGGGTGAAAATATGAATTTCTATTTATTTCCATCTACAAACGAGAAGGGAATAAATACTATAGATGCAAAAAAGGAAGGCAAATTCTCTGTATTATTGGATAAAACTGAATACAAATGGAAGTTACCATTAAGTTCCCTTCTTGCGTCAAAACTGTGCCCAATAGATAATGAAGTATTAAATGGAACATGGAAATTTTGTCCCATGCATGGTGTAGAATTAAACAGAAAATATTGTCCTATTGATAAAAAAAGATTCAATAGCACTTATAAATTTTGTCCAAAGCACGGAGTAGAATTGAATTAGAAATTATCCGTCGTATAATACACAGTATCCCCTTCATCGGGAACATATTGACAATGATTATAGGCTTTCCAAAAGGCTCCCCAAATAGACTCCTTGGAATTTCTATGAAGGATTCCCAGCTTCGCTTTTAAATGTTTGTTTGCTTCAAGAAGGTTGTAATGAGGAATTTTGGAAAAAATATGATGAACTACATGGGTTCCAATATTGTGATGAATTGGTTCAAAAATTCCATAAGAGCGATCAATAGTAGACAGTGCTCCTTTTACGTAGTTCCAATTAGATGATCTATACCAGGGAATCGATTCATCTGTATGATGTAAGTAGGTAACAAGAGATAGCCACACAACAAAGACAAAATAGGGTATGATATATATTTTAAGTAAAAATATAAACCCATACTGATAACCTATCCAACTTAAAAGGCTAATCATCATTACCCAGGCGATAGTGCTTGTGATGACTTGATATTTTTCAGCCGGTGTAAATAAATCGCTGCCGGGTAAAAAATGAGAGCCATTTTTCTTAGGGGAACGAACAAATAGGTAAAGTGGAAATACGAAGAGTAAAAGTTTATACCTTAAAATTTTAGAAGTCCAATGTAGATTTTCATAATCTGTCTTAGCAATTGGATACCAGGATTCATCTTTTTCTAGATTACCTGTATTGTTGTGGTGGGTTCTATGACTAATTCGCCAGCCATGATAGGGAACTAGAATCGGAGTATGAGCAAGATGTCCAAAGATATCATTGACCCATCTGTATTTGGAAAAAGAACCATGGCCGCAATCATGACCAACTACAAACAAAGCCCAAAAAAAGGTTCCCTGTAAGAAAAAGTAAAAGGGATAAAATACCCAGGAGTTAAGATAAATTGCCGAAGCAAAAAGGGTGAGAATGATGGAAGCATCTAGAAAAAAATAAAAAAGAGATTTTGCAAGAGAACTTTGGAATAAGTCTTCTGGAATTGCGTTTTTTAAATCTATAAGTTTAAATTGTCTTGAGTCGTCGATTGGTTTTTCAACTATAGTTGAATCTTTAAAAGCAGTGTTTGTATTGGTCATATTCTTTTTATAATTGGAAATTTCTTTAAGCTGTTTCCATAAAAAACGCTGTTAGTTAGAGAGCAATGATAAATTTAATTGAGTTAGGACACTAGAATGAGTTTAATTTTCGAAAATGATTTGAATTTGATTTCCTGGATTCGTTTTGGATTTTGTATTTTCTTTGGGCTTCTATTTTTCTATATTGAAGTTACAAAAAAATTTCAACTTTCTTATAGTAAGTTTAATTCTACCGGAGATTTGGATTCTAAGAAGGGAATGTTCTTTATCTATTTTTTACCTCTTTTGACTTATTTATATTTTTATTTCACAACTCAGTTTATTCCCTCGACTTATCATAAGTTAATATGCATTGCGGTTACTGTTCATTTTGCGAAGAGATGCCTCGAAGTATTGTTTCTGCACAGGTATTCGGGAAAAATTTCAATTTTAACAACGGCTTTAATTACATGGGCTTATTCTTCTATTTCTTATTCGATTCATGAATCCGTAGATCGATTTACTAAACTAGAAATGGTCGAGTCTAATACAGATTTAACTCTCTATATAGGATTTCTTTTTTTTATTCTTGGTCAGAGTTCTAATTTATACCATCATATTCTACTTTCAAAACTTAGATCAGGCGATACAAAAGAATATAAAATTCCGGAAGGAGGACTTTTTTCACTTGTAAACTGCCCGCACTATTTAAGTGAAATTATTGCCTGGATAGGAATTGCCATCATGAGTAAATACTTAATCGTTTACGGGTTAGTATTTATCATGTCGTCTTATTTATTTGCTAGAAGCATTAACACAAGTCGCTGGTATCAAGAAAAAATTCCAAACTTTCCAACCAACCGAAAGTCAATTCTGCCTTTTTTACTTTAACGGGAATAGCATTGCCTAATGCTGTCAAGTTAAGGACTCTATAGAAAAAAAGTAAAGTTCACGCAAAGTCGCAAAGTCGCTAAGGGTTTTCTAAATGTTAAAATACCCTTCGTTTTATTAATCACTCTCAATAGTTTTTAAAGAAAATTAAAAACTTTGCGTCTTCGCGGCTAATACTCAATGATTCTCCTTTAGGTCGAATCATAATGTGAACCTCTATTTTCTTCTTAACTTGAGTGCATTGAGCATTGCCACTGAGTCACTGAGGCATAGAGGATTTCAGAGCAAACATTTTTGTTTTTAGTTTGCTAAATTTGGAAAATTGGATATTTTGGCAAATGTATCGTTTATGGCAGGAAAAATTACACATATAGAAGTATTAGCCCAGGCAATTAAACATCTAGATCATGGAACTGCCGAGCAGAGAAGTATTTCTCAACTACTTTTTAATCAATCTAATAAAAATTACGCTAACCTCGGAACGATTGCGCCGGATATTTTTTATTATTATCATATTCTTTCTCCTTCAAAAATAACTGCCAGAGCTCAAATTTGGGGAGACCTACATCACCATAAAAATGTTACAGAGTTAGTATTAAATTTTTTAGATATCATTATTGAAACCGAAGAAGGAACTTATCGGGATAGAATGCTTGCTTTTGTATTAGGGTATATATGTCATTGTGCTGTAGACATTGTTACGCATCCTTATATTTTTTTTATATCAGGTGATTATTATAATAAAGATCCAGAAATTTCTAGCCTTGCTCAATACAATCATATGAGAGTAGAATTTGCATTAGACTCATACCTTCTAGATCATAGATGGGGAATGAGTCCCAAGGAATATGATTTTACACATTACATTGATGTGCGTAGAAGAGGAGTAAGTGGACTCAGGAAAATTGATCCTATGATTTGGATATTTTGGTTAGAGGCACTTCGCCTAACGTTCCCGGAAGAATTTAAAAAACATTATACAGGGTCAGTTCGAAAAATCATTCCAGGAGATATCATAAATGATTCTTACCTTGGTTATATTCAATTTAATGAAGTTCTAGATTCTCGTAGCAATGCAATGCGAAATTTTTTAAAAGTCCTTGACTTTATTCCTTTTACAAAGAAAAAAGCTTCCACACTCCTGATGCCATTTAAAGATTCTATTGATACACGTATTTTAAATTCGGAAGAAAGAGAATGGTTCTATCCTGCGGATTCAAGTCGCAAAAGAAATTATTCCTTTATAACTCTTGTCAATCAAGCAGCTAATGCGGCGAGAGATGCGATGACTTACGCCTGGGAATACACAAAAGGAAATGTAAAGCGAGAAGCAATGTTAAAAGAATACGGTGGCTACAATCTTGATACCGGTCTACGTTACCAGGGAATTTCTGATATGAAAGAGTTTGCACCCTTATGAATAAAGATTACAATTTTCTCAGCACAAAAATTATCAGCGGATTTGCCTCTGCGGTTAATTCTCTATTAACCGGAAGCTATGCATTTGCAAAGCTTGGTTTTTTTCTATTCTTACTCGGGGTAATCAATGTATTCTTAATCGTAGGCTCCTTTGATGATGCAAGATTAATTCCTAAAGCAATGGACTATGAAATTCCATCTACACTTTACGGAATAAATGCTAAAGGGGAATACGAGCCAATCGCAGAATTTTATCAATTTTCTAGAATCGTTTTAGACCTGCCAAGTTTCAAAGAAGAAACAGATTCACCGGATAAACGAAATAAGGTGCTACAATGTTTTTTATCAACGGAAGATAGTAATTTTTATGAGCACCATGGATTGGATATAAGAGGTATTATCCGCGCTTTCGCTGTCAATATTATTGCCGGAAAAATTAAAGAGGGTGCTTCTACTATCACCCAGCAGGTTGCAAGATTAAAGTTTTTGAATACAGATAGATCATTTATTCGTAAAGCCAGAGAAGCGTGGCTTGCAGTTCTTATGGAAATGTATTATGATAAAAATACAATTCTTGAGATGTATCTCAATGAAATTCCTTTAGGTCATGGAACACTTGGAGTTGGAGCTGCAGCAAGATTTTATTTTCGAAAAGATATCAATTCGCTTGGTTGGGGCGAAGCGGCATTACTCGCAAGTCTAACAACCCGTCCAAAGGAATTTAGCCCACTTGTAAATCCAATGGTTTCATCCAATAAAGTCCGTGTTATTTTTATGAAACTAGTCGAAAACGGGAAAATGGATATTAGCCGCGCAGAGGCAGAATACAAGAAATTTTCTGAATACTATGCAAATTTAAATCGATCTCCCAATGATTCTGCTTATTCGGATAGACTGAATCGTTTTCCTTATTTTACAGAGTATATTAGACGCCAGCTTAAAAAACAGGTTAGCAATGAAGACTTATACAGTGGTGGTTTAAAAGTCTATTCTACACTAAACATTCAACATCAAAAAGAAGGGGAAGCAGTGCTTTCAGAAGGTTTAGTAAATCAAACAAAAATTTCTAACCAGCGCTCTTTTAAAAATATTGACGCATTCGATGACAAGTTCGGGGATATATACAATGCTATTTCCTTACTACATGATATTGGAGATTTTAAATTTAAAATTTCTAGAATGGAAAGAACTTTTCGAAGTGTATACCAGGAAGAGTTAAGAGATAATTATGCTACGCTGAACTTGATCACCGGTACAGATTCCATTGGATCAGTAATAGATGAAAACTATTTAAAGCAGACTACTCAGGATCATTTACTTCCTGTTGAGGGGGGAATCATAAGTATGCGCCCTGACACTGGATACATAACTGCAATGGTGGGTGGTTCTGGATTTCGTTCTGACAACCAACAGCTTAGACCAATCCAGGGATATCGCCAACCTGGCTCCTCTTTTAAACCACTTGTTTATGCAACAGTTTTAGATTATTATGGAAAAAATCCATTAGAAGAGCCAGAAAAAAATGTTACAGCATCAACTTTATTTTTAGATTCACCTTTACAATATTTGATGGAGGATGGTGATGAGTGGTCGCCTGAAAATTATAGTGAAGAATATTCTGGCTTTATGAGACTAAGAGCAGCTCTTGAGAGTTCTAAAAATTCCGTTGCAATTCGAGTGGTTGAGCATATTGGTCTGGCAAAATTACTTCCAACTCTTACGGAACTTTTGCGGATAAACAGGGATATCCCCAAGAACTATTCAGTTGCACTTGGAACTTTTGAAATGACTCCTTATGAGTTAACTCGCTCTTATGCGGCATTGGCATCCGGTGGTAAAGAAGTATTTCCAATTTCCATTCTTTATATCACAGACAGCAAAGACCAAATGATTAAAGACTTTAGACCGGAGCATGAGAAAAAAGAAAGAAGACAAATTCTTTCCAGGGAGTCAGCATTAATCATAACAAGTATGATGAGCGATGTAATCAAGCATGGAACTGGTAAAGCTGTATTATCCGCTGGTCTCAGACGTCCTTCTGCCGGAAAAACTGGAACTACAAATAATTTCCGCGATGCCTGGTTTGTTGGTTATACTCCAGAGCTAGTGAGCTCGGTTTGGATTGGGTATGATACTGGAACTGTATCACTTGGAAAAGGTATGTCAGGAGGAGTTGTTGCAAGTCCTCTCTGGGGAAAATTTATGGCAAATGCACTTAAGGGTGAGCCGCCAAAAGAGTTTAACTTTGGAGAAAATTTAAATATCATAACAAAAAAAGTATGCTCTATTTCTGGAAAAATTCCAGGCCCTCATTGCCATAAAACCTATGATGAAGTATTTATTAAAGATACTTTAGATAAGGCAATTTGTGAAGATCACAGGGGATACAATCCAGAAATGGACATCCCACAGGAAATAACACCACTACCACCGGTTTCAAATGGTAATAAAGAAAAGGAGCCAGTAAAGACAAAAAAGAAGAAAACAACATCATCTTCTAAGCCTGAAATTCAGGAGAATCCAAAGCCCGAAAAGCCGGCTCCGCCAAAGAAAAAGCCAAAGAAGAATATTTTTCAGGGAGATGAAAGGATAGACTAGAATTCTGTCTCAATCTGATAAAAGTAATATACTTGTCTAAAAAAGAGTCGAAAATATAAAGGAATTAAGCTTTATAAAGAAATCGTTTGTATAATAGATTATTTTTAACTTGATTTTAGTCTTATAGATAGCTACTATTATAGCGTAAAATTGTATATGTTATTCCAAAAGCCAAGAAAACTTCCTCACGGTAAAGAACTCCTAAGAACAGATAAATTTACTCTTATTTATTTAGGTGCGGGAAATCTCCATTATTCCTTCATTGGAGAAAAAGGATTAGTATATGGCGATATCGATTTCAAAAGAAATCATTTTAAAATCATTCCACTTCTTACCATCGCTACATTGATTACTTCTTACTTGGTTCTGGGAACTAATCCAACTTCGGCAATGATTGAACCTCAAGAAGTTCTGCAAGAGGAAATTGTAGAAAACGATGAAAGAGATAAAATAGCAAAAAATGCAGATGAAAATTATCTCAAGCAAACCGAAGAACAAAAACTTGCGATCATAAAGTCTTCTGATGCGGCGAATAAAGGCAAAACAAAGCATATTTCCTATCATGTAAAAGAGACTGATACAATGCAGTCAATCGCTAACCATTTTAATACAACGCCCGAGGCTATCAGAGAAGCATCCAATTTAAAACCGACAGATAAGATTTATCCTGGAAATGTGCTTAGCATTCCAAATAGACGCGGGTTATTGTATAAATTTAAGAATGGAGATACTCTCGCAAAAGTAGCAAGCACTTACAAAGTAAGTATAGATGAAATTATTGAAGAAAATAAATTAGATGAGTCTGATATCTTTATGCCAGGTCAAAAGATTTTTTTACCCGGTGCCATTATTCCTGATCCAACTCCAGTTTGGTATTCACCTGTAACCTCTAACATCATTACATCTGGATTTGGTTGGAGATCTTATCCACGATATCAATTTCATGAAGCCCTTGATTTAAAATCAAATTACGAGCCAGTTCGAGCTGCACGCTCTGGAAAAGTCATTTACAGTGGATGGATGGGCGGATATGGTAACGTAGTAATCCTTGAACACAGTGGTGATTTGAAAACTCTTTATGCTCACAACTCAAAGTTGTATGTCAGAGAGGGTGACTATGTGTTAGGTGGTAAAGTAATTTCAAGATCTGGTTGCACAGGCTATTGCTTTGGAGCGCATTTGCATTTTGAAGTGATTAAAAATGATAGATCTGTAAATCCAACAAGTTTTATTAAAGGCTTTAGTTTCTAAATAATCAGTTCGCTAAAATTTTTACCGTTTTCTAAATTAGCAAATAATCATTTTTATATTTTAAAGGAAAGACTGTTATGAGATTTTTAATTTTTAGTATTTTCGCGTTTAATATTTTTTATTGTTCCTCAACTCAGACCGAGGTAAAGGATTTAAGAACACAGTTAAATGAAAGAATCGTAAATTCTTACGACACAACTGTTCCTGTGAAAGTTCTATTCTCTACACTTCGTAAGCCTATTTCGTCTGACGTATCTTGCTCGAATAATTATTACTCCAATCAATTGGATTCTTCTGAAAAGTTTGGAGCCTGTGAAGTGATTGTTCCTGCCTCGCATGATATTGGAAGCCTCGATCAAGATGCTACTGGAAGTAGCGAAAAGTTTTTTAAATTGGAAAATCATCAATCCTTCCAAAACATGGAAGCATTAAAAAATGAAATTTCTAAAAACCAATTTCCAGAGATTATTGTATTTGTTCATGGATTTAATGTAAAGTTTGAAGAAGCTGTACTGCGCGCAGCTCAAATAAAATATGATTTAAAATTTTCCGGTGAAATAGTATTATTCTCCTGGCCTGCTGGCTCCGAAGAAGGAGTGTTAAGTCAACTATTGATTAAAGGAACTTACCAAAACAATCTAACGAATGCGAAGGGTTCCATTTTTACGTTTAAAAAATTTCTATCTGACTTAGAAGGAACTAAAAAGAAAATACATTTAATAGTTCATTCGATGGGTCATCAAGTAGTTCTTCCTGCGCTTGCAAATTTAAATCGGGAAAAAAATGAAAAACTCATTCAACAGATGGTATTAAATGCGCCTGATTTTGATTCATCAGAATTTAAATTGATAGCTGAAAATTTAAAAAAGTCTGCTGAGCGCATAACCGTGTATTGCTCCCCTGGTGATAATGCCCTTGTTGCATCAAGCAAAGTGAACCAAAATAAAAGACTTGGTTCCTGCGAAAAATATCCGGGTATTGATATGGTAAATGTAAATCCAGTCGACTCTCCTGTGATGGGACTTGGTGGACTCGGACATGGATATTATTCTTCCCGTCCAATTTTAACAGATCTCTATCAAGTCATTCTCGGTCTTGACGCAAAGAATCGTTTATTCCTTCGAAAATCCTCTCCAAATAATGGAGAAGATTATGTGATGAGACGATAATGATAGTATGAAAAAATTAATCCTTTTTTTTGTTTTAATCGTATTTTGTATTTCTAATCAACCTGTTTCTTTGAAAGATAAAGAATTTGTAATTTTTTACTTTTGCGATATGAACGGACGTTATGAGTTTGATGGTGACGGCAGAAAAGGATTAGCCACAATCGCAGAATTAAAAAGACAGGAGTCCAAAAGATTTTACGATCATAGGGGTCAGGTATTTTTAATTTCCGGAGGGAATTTCTCTGGAACAGGCGAAAATATGCGGGCACATTTCAACCTGTTAAACAAAGCAGGATTTGATGCAGCCTTTATCGGCGAAGAAGAACTAAACTATTTAGAATTAAACCCCGCACTAAAAAGTTTAAAGCTTCCATTAGTTGCACACCGCGAAAATGAATTTAAGGCTAATACCGAGAAACTCATAAAGTCAGAAGGAATTCAATTTAGAATCAGTAATACTCTCTCTGCGATTGAAGACACTTCTATCGACATACAGCTATTATTCCACGATGGCGGTTCTTATGATTATGTAAAATCTTTAGATGTGCAGAAGCCTGTTTACTATTTTGTGAATGAAAAAGATATTTCCTCTTTTAGTTTTAAAAAAAATGTCTATACTGTTCAGTGTCCGGGTCCTGATAAGTTAGGAAAAATAAATTTATTTTTTAGAAACAAAACTTTGATTCGTCAAAAACAAGAATTAATCCCTCTAAATACAAAAGATTTAAATCAATTCTGGATTGAACCTGATAGAGAAATTGTAAACGAGTTAAATTAAAATTTGTGTTGTTTGTCAGAGAAACACAATGTAGACTAAAATGGTATATACCTTTTAGAATTGAAAAATTCTTACCAATACTATTAGCTTTATTTATTTCTCAATGTTCTTTTCCTGTAAAATCAGAATTAAAAACAGCGCCGGGCAAAATAACTCATAAAGAAATCTATACAAGTGGATTAAGTAATAGCAAACGATACCATGTTCTGGTAAAATATAGTTATGAAGTAGGTGGCAAAAAATTTGAATCTAGTAGAATAGGCTATATGAGGTTTTTTTATAATACACAAGAATCTGCTGAAAAATCTATAGACTCATACAAGCTTGATGCGCCGGTTACTGTCTATTATTCTCCAACAGATCCTGAAGATTCTTATTTAGAAGTTGACGATTGATTCTACCATTCCCAAAATCGCTCTGTGTAATTATTTATAAAATTAGTATTTGGAAAACTATACCAGTTTTTGTTTTGTGTTCCACCTGAAGTAACGAAGCTATAAAATTTAGAATAAGCATTTAACAGACTAAATTTTTCATATGGAAATCGCCATGTCTCAGGTAGTAGCATTGCAAAGGGAAAATTATTTTCATCTTTAAAACTAGCATTAGGTGAAATACTGCCAGCAATGGGATTCTTTCCTATCAGATGAATATCGAAGTTGTTATTTCTAACTATAATAAAAGGATCAAAAGGTCCGATTTCCATATTTGAAAATGGGATTCGTGTTGTAAAGTTTGCTTCAAATTGAACTCGCGGTGAAACACGAGTATTCGTTCCATTGACTAGCGTGTTAAAATAAGTTTTTTGGTTTGCAGTTAATCCGTTAATAGTATTTATAATGGACCTGGTATCAGTGAACAGAGAAAAATCTAGAACTGAATTGAAATTACTTTCAGTCTTAACAGAAGCTTTCACTGGTTGATTGTTTTCGTTGTAAGGATATTCCATTGTAATGATTTTAGTTCCAACTGCATTTGGAACTTGAATCTTTAGTCGGAAATCATGACTGTAAGCCGCACCCTTAGCAATTATATAAGATATACCTTTTAGTTTCACAACCTCCTTGTTTTTATTTAAACCTATTGCTACTCTATAAGCCATTACTAGATCGTTAAAATCATAATCTCCTTTATTCGGGTAAAGATCTTCAAAGCCAACAAAATAATAATCGTTCATAGATGGATAGTATACCCAGGAGGTAATCGTATTTAGATTATTCTCTGGTTTAGTAGAAATAACGTCAGGCGCCTTGTCTTTCCCGTTATTTGCATCATCTAAAAAGATTGCATCTGCTTGATTGATTAAAGCTAAGTCTTCAAATCCTCCACTGAAGTCATAAAACATTTCAGGATCTTGTTTCCACTTCTTAGTATCGAGTAGAATAATGGAAAGCGTCGCAGAAGTGATGTTACCCGCTAGTGAATCTGGAACTGTAATCTTGATAGTGCTGTCAAAATTGTTACGAACTGTATTTCCTGCAATATTGTTTGATCCCGTTCTTCCGAGACATGTGTAATAGAGTTTCTTCTCAATTGCACCTTCTTTCAGCAATTCTGCCATTGTATCCGTCGAAAAATTTGTATACGTAAAAGTTTGATTATCTTTCACAATTGTAAGAGTAAGAGATTCAATCGTTACAGCCTGTGTTTCTGCTTTTTCTGAACCATTGGCACTTTCGTTTATATCAATTCCTAATATTAGTTTTCCTCCGTTTTCTTGACGGAATGTTTCCAAAGAAGAGGGCGCTATATCTTTTAGTAAGTTTATATTTCCTATTCCAGTATTGCCTGCTATTCTATCTGTTAAAACTACAGAGTCGATTGCATAGACAGATCCAGTTAATAGAAAAAGGGAAGTTAGTATTAATTTATAAAATTTAGTTTTCATTGTTATCTCCTAGTTATTTGTTGCAAAACCATTGCTTGTGCGGGTTAAAATACCGTTAGTCGCTGTATTCATGTCTGTATAAACTCTATAATACAAAACATCTACTGATTCTGCAATCACGATTGGAAGATTGATTGTTTGACCTGCATCTATGAAGCCTGAAAATACTTTATCAGATAAATCTTCTTTTATAGAAATCGAAAGATAGGGATTAGCAAATCCACTTGATGTATTTGTAATACTTGATATTTGTATTGAATTATTTCTTACTGTCGCAAAATCAAAATTAGCCGGAACACTGGGAATTTGTGTTGGGGAAATTTCTGTTGTCTTTTTTTCTGCCGCTAGCAATCCTCCTATAGAATTTATTTTATTGTTCTCTTTTTTTTGTTCACAGTATAAACTTAATATTACTAGAAAAATTAAAAATACTCTCATTTTACTCTCCTCTTTTTTATATTCTATGACCAGTATTGCAAAGACTGTGCCATAGAAGAAAATGAGATTTGAGCCTTATTTTTATTGGTTCTTATGTGTGTATGGTTTAAAAGAAGTATCAAAGTCTCATTTTGAGATTGGATTTGATACGTTTGAGATTAAATTCCGTATTCTTTTATTTTGCGAAATATAGTTGCTCGTGAAATTCCAAGAAGCTTAGAAGCCCTGTCACGGTTTCCATTGGATTCAAGAAGCGCTTTTTCTATTGATGCTTTTTCTAAGTCTCTGATTGATAACGATTGGCTTGTTGTTTCGAGATTTTGTTTTTCTAAAATTATAGGTTGCTTTTCATTCTTATGCCCCCATTCTAAAATTTCCCTGGGCAAATTATTTTCATCAATGAATCCATCTTCCATTAATAAAACCAATCGATGGGCAGCATTTCTAAGTTCACGAATATTGCCAGACCAGGGGTAATTCAAAAGTAACCCCATTAATTTATCTGAGATTTTTTTGAATGTTTTATTTTCCTTAGCTAAAAAGCCTTGAATGAAATATTCAAATAAAAGTGGTATATCTTCTTTTCGTTCATTTAGAAGGGGAAGTTCTAGTTCGATTACACCGAGGCGATAATATAAATCTTCTCTAAAAGTTTTTTCATTTATGGCTTGCCTGATATTTCTGTTGGAAGCTGCTATTACACGAACATCGATTTTTTTTTCAGACTGTGAACCAAGAGTTTGAATCGTTCCTTCCTGTAAAAAACGAAGTAGTTTAGCTTGCATTGTAAAAGGTAATTCTGTTACTTCGTCTAAAAAAATAGTTCCACCCGAGCTTGCTTCTAAGATTCCTATTCTATCGGAATTTGCTCCAGTGAAAGTTCCTTTTTTGTAGCCAAATAATTCTGACTCAAGTAGCTCAGCCGGTATAGCAGCGCAGTTTATAATATTGTAAATTTTATTTTTGCGTTTAGATTCTTCATGAATTGCTCTAGCGACCATCTCTTTTCCTGTTCCACTTTCGCCGAGTATTAAACAGGTTACATCACTTAAGGCAACTTTTATTATTTGATGCTTCAGTTTTTGAATTTGAGGGCTATTTCCTATTATCCCATGGAAATTTGATTCTAGAATTTTCTTTGGATTGGGATCGATATAAAGACGATTTGATAAATCTTGAATTTTATTTTCCTTATTAATTAAGTGAAGATAGAATTCATGCGCCATTAAAATTTTCGGAATGATTTTTTTGGGAGATATGTCTTTTTCTAGAAGGTCGAAAATATTAAAATTTGGAATGAGGGAGGCTAAATTAGCATCAACGCTTCCGGTTAAAACTAAAATCTGAAAATGACTTTCATAGTTTTGAATTCGGCGAATAAATTCCAGTCCGTCCATCTCTGGCATACGATAGTCAACGACTACAACGGAAATACTTCTTGGATTGCCTTTTATAAATTCAAGCGCTTCTTTAGTTAAATGAAATGAACGTATTTCTATTTTTTCAGGTAGGTTTTTATTCAGAGTTCGAATCAGTAAATCTGAATAGTGTATGTCATCGTCAACAAAAATGATTTTGTATGTATCTATATTCATAAAAGGATATAAAGAATGTCTATGGTTGTAAACTAAATTCGAAACAAAAATAAATCAACACATTTAAAGATATTCCTATTCACTGATTTCCAATTTATTATTTTCCATAATAATACTATTTTCATCTTCTTTATTATCAAAGGAGAAAAAATTTTTGAAATTTCCAATGAATATATTATTTTTAAAGACAGCATTAAAAAGGGGTGCGTCGTCTGGTTTTTTCTTACGAATGATAATAGAAAAGTTTGGCTCATCGTAAATAATATTATTAGAAAATAGTAAATTATGAATGCTTTGAAAACTTAAAATCCAGGTTCCCTTATGGTTATGGATTCGATTATTTGAAATAATTATATCATAAAAACCTTCTGCTCTTTCCGGATAACCGGGATCTACCCCAATTGCATTATTATTTTTAAAAAGTTCATTTTGATTGATTAGTAAATTTCTTACATTCCCGTGAATTATAATTCCAAAATTACTTCCGTCGTAAATTTTATTATTTTCTATAAGAATGTTTTCTCCAAAGGAGAGATAAACATTGTGACAGTAAATATTAGCAATTCTTGGACAATTAAATCCATTCGAGTGAATCATGTTATTTTTAATAATGAGTCCGGATTCTCTTACTCCGCCTAGAATTCCCATTTCTTCCATATTGTATATTTCAGAATTTTCAATTTGTAAATCTGAAGTTGATTGTGTGTGAATTCCAATTTTAAAATTAGATATTTGAAGATTATTTAATTTTATATTTTTAGTTTTACCGCCATTTTTATCATCTGAAATAAAAACTCCCCAACCGTTTTTATTTCCCACAAGAGAAATATTCTCAATTGTAATAAATTCAATTAGCTTAGAATAATTGTGAATATGAAATGCTGCAACTTCGGATGAAAAATAAATTTCTGGTTTTGCTCCTTCTCCGTAAGAGGAAATTAGAATTGGATTTTCTTTTTCTCCCGAAAAACGAAATCGTATATCGCTTAAATTTTTCCATTTGTCTCCACATTTTAGAAAAATCTTATCACCCGGTTTAAAAAAAGATTCTTCTGAGAATTTTTTAAAACTTGCAAAAGGCCCGAATCCTTTTTTAAAAGCATTTGGATATTTACCATTATTCGAATCGCTTCCTATAGAAGATGAGATAAAGTAACTATCGCAAAGAATTGGAAATGAAAAAAATAAAAAAAAGAGGAACGTATAGATGGACTTCATAGGTATTCTAATTATACACTTAGATTTCCTAATAATCATTAAATTATTTATTAATAAAAAAATACTTTTAAAATGACGTGTCATAATTATGATTATAAAAAGGTCTTAATTAAAAAAGAATTAAAAAAAGTATCAGCATGCCTTTGTGGTTTAAAATTTGCATATATGTTTCTAAGTGTATTCTATTTTGAAGTAAAAAAACTGGGAGGAGAAGATGGAAATATCTCATTCAATTCATGAGAATATCGTAGTAATTCAATTATCAGGTAGATTTGATGCCAATGGCGTTACTCCAGTCAAAAGAATTTTTAGAGAGCTTCTTGATAAAGATTTTTTATATTATGTATTTAATTTTTCCGGAGTTGATTTTGTTGATAGTTCAGGACTCGGCTGTTTAATTTCTTGTATACATACTTTAAAACCAAGAAAGGGAAATATAAAAGTAGCAGAAATGCAAAGTAAAGTGAAATCAGTGTTCGAATTAATTCAATTACACAAGGTGTTTGAATCTTATGATAAAGTTCAAACAGCAATTGATAGTTATAAAAAATAATGGACGAATTCAAATTAGAAGTTCCGAATCATATTTCGAACTTAAATATTGTAATTTCTTTTCTTACTTCAATATTATCTCAAATTCCATCCTTATCAGAAAAGTATTTGCATGAAATGGAGGTAGTGACAAGCGAAGCTTGCACAAATGCATTTAAGCATTCCAATCAAAACACAAAGGATTTGATTAGAATAATTCTAAAGAAATTTGAAAATGAATTGGAGTTAATAGTGATTAACTCCGGTTATAACAATCAAATCGAAACTTTATCCAATCCACAAATTAATTTTATTCCAAATGGGAATGGAAATGGGGGGTTTATTATGAAATCTTTAACCGATGAATTAATTGCTGAAAATAGAGAAGGTGAATTCCAGATTACCTTGAAGAAAAAGTATTAATTCTATGTATCGATTTTTCGCAGTCTCAATTATTTTTATATTTCTTTTTTGTAGTAGTCCTCAAGAAAAAAAATCAGAAATTTTCGAAAAGGATAATACGGTTTTAACATCGTATGAAACTACTTACGATCCAGCTCTTCTAAAAGAATTCGATGCAAACACTTCCACAGAATATAAAATTGGACCCGGTGATAAAATTGAAATTCTAAGTCCAGTTCTAGATAAAATTGCAAAAGAGCATATTGTAAGCCCGGACGGGAAAATCACTGTTTACCCTGGAAAGGAAATTATAATATCAGGCCTTACCAGGCTAGAAGCAGAAAAAATGGTTGATGCTACCCTTTCTCGACTTTTTAAAAATGCATCTTTTGGACTTCGAATCCTAAGTCATGAGAATAATAAAGTGTTTGTGCTTGGAAATGTTTTGCACCCGGGAGTATTAAAAGTAGATGGAAAAATAACGTTATTAGAAATACTAACGCGTGCTGGTTTGCCTGTAGCTACAAAGGAAAAAACTCCATCTAGACGCTGTTCCATTCTAAGAAGTCAGGACAAAATACTCTGGGTGGATACTGTTGAGTTATTGCAAAAAGGAAATCTAAGTTTAAATTTTAATTTACGAAATGGAGACACTGTTTACTTTCCAGACCAGGATGAAGCCTATGTTTATTTAATGGGAGAAATTGAGCAGCCGGGTGCCTATGCGATTAATACTGGTATGTCTCTATTAAAAGCAATTAGCTATGCGGGAGGAATTACTGAAAATGGAATCAATTCGGAAATACAATTGATACGCGAAACAAAAGATGGAGGGGAAACTGTTACTATCGATTTAAACAAGTTTACCTCAGATGCAAATTATTCCCAAAATTATAAATTAAAACCAAATGATATCATTTATATTCCAAGAAAAGGAGTGGCTAAAGTTAATTATTATTTACGAATGATAAATCCTTTTGCACAGCTTTTTTTAGTTGGAAATATTGTTAAAACATCTACTTCTTCCAATTCAGGATCTTCATCGGGAACATCAGTAAAATGAAATCTTTTTTAAAATCCTTTTTTAAAATAAATAGATTAGAGTTTAAAGGTTTTGTGAATCCAACCTTTCAACCAATATTTGCTGTAAGAGAAAGTTTGAGTCAGATTTTAATTTTAACTTTATCTTTATATATTTTATTAGGACCAATTTCATATAAATTAGTAAAACCGAGTTTCAATGCGGAGGCATTGATAAATGTTGAGCCAAAACTTCCGCGTATACTATATCAGACTGATCCATCTAAATATTTGCATTCTTATGAAGATTGGCTTAGGACTCAGGTGAGTATAATAACGAGTTATCCGCTCATTGAAAAAGCTATTGAAGAATACGAAACTCTGGGTTTTAAATGGACAAGACCCGGAGAGTCAAAGAAGTCTGCCATGGACAGGCTTATTGCAGGAGTGAAGGTAGTTAATAAAAGAGAAACGCAAATAATTTCAATTACAATGGAAAGCAGAAGTGCGGTAGGATCGGCTGAATTAGTAAACTCTATAGTAAAAGTTTATGCAGACTATGAAACTTTAATTCACAAGAACGTTGATAATTTCAAATTAAAATTCCTACTAGATAAAAAACAAAAAACTGAAGCTGATATCGTTAGTCTTACAGAAGAATTAGAAGAGCTTTCTAGAAAATATGGAACAGCTATTACAGAAGAAAAAAATTTATACGTTTATATAGAAGAGTTAAGTGATCTTAAGAAATCAAATAATAAACTACTTGTAAGTCGAATCCAGGCTCAAAATAAAATTAGAGAATTAAAAACCAAAGAAGAGATTCTAAAAAAAATAGATGTAGAAGGTCTAGTCGATGATAGTCTTAAAACTCATCCAACAGTTACAGAAAATACAAAGAATCTAACTACCACGGAATACGAGCTGAGAGCAAAAATTGCCGGTCTTGCAGAAGAAAATTTCGAGAGAATTTTTTTAGAAAATAAAATCAAAGACATTCGAACTTACTCGGATTCTGTTCTTAAGGAATTAAAAAAAGAGCAATACCGGATAACACGAAATAAGCTCATTGCTGACAATGCTCTCGATATTTTAAATACCGAAACAGAAATGAGATATCTAAAAAATTCTGAGACGGAATTAGAAAAAGAATTAGAAAAATCAAGAATTCATTTATTAGAATATTCTTCTATTGTATTGAGAGCTTCCTTGAAAAAAGGAGAAATAGAAAGATTACGAGAAAGAATTGGAATTATAACAAATCGTATTGATGAAGTAGAAGTTGAGCTTGCAATTCCCGGGAGAGTCCAGGTAGTAAGTTGGGCTTTGCCTCCAGAAATAGATTTAACTTCAAAGAGAAGGCTAATGCTTATTATTTCCTTTGTGGTTAGTTTTGTTCTCAGTATTTTTTCTTTTATTCTATTGGATTTTCTAGATCCAACCATTAAAAAACAATCTGATATTTTTAAGCTCCTTGGTTTTTCCAGTGGTGGGCAAATAATAGATATCATCTATGATTTAGAAAATAAAAATCAAAACCCTTTTTTTGCATTTAAAAATGCTAAGAATTCTTTTTTCTATAAAGAAATTAAACAGATCGGAGTTAAAATTGACAGGGAGCACAAAGAGCATGGAACAAAAGTATTTACAATCCTAGGAACTGCATCGACAAATGGAGTAACAACGCTTGGAATTAATTTACTTTCTTATCTAGATTCACCTGCGAATAAAAAAATATACTTAGATACCAATTATCTCGTCCCAATTCAAAATAATATTCCCGAGATTAAATCGAAGATTCTTCCAGAAAGCGGATATACACTATTACCCGAATCAGATGAATTCCCGTTTAAAATTGCGACTGGCACAAAGAATGATATTTACTCAATGGCAAACCAGGGAATTGCTTCGATAGAATCCTTGATTCGAAAATACAAAGAGGAAAATGACTATGTATTTATTGACTCTCCTTCTGTTCTGCATTTTTCGGAAGCCTTAGCATTTGCAAGACTTTCAGATGTAGTTATACTTGTTGTTCGCGCGCATGATACAACCTGGCTTGAATTAAAAAGAGCGATTGAAATTTTAGATAAATCAGAAGTAAAAGTAATTTCTGTAATTGTAAATAGAATTCGTCCTTTTAAGGGAGGATACATACAAGGAGCGATTCAAGATTTTTACAAAAACTCGTTAGGAATTCACAATGGATAAAATAGCTATTTTGCCTTTCTTTGTAGGCATAATACTATTATTCTCAAAATCAACTAAAGAAGTTTTTCTCCTTTTTTTTATTCCTGTCCTGACTATATTTCCAACCTATTATGAAACAAAGTTAATACAGGGAATTCCTGAATTTAATTTTTATACTTCTGCGCTTTTACCTATATTACTTTTTTGGATATTTAGAGATAAATTAGAAGGATATAAGTTTTCGCTATTAGACATCTGGATATACTTGATTATCCTCACACTATTTATTGCTCAATTGTATAATAGCGATTATAAAATATCTCAGAAATTTATTTTTAATGAAATGATGGCAAGATTATTTCCGTATCTTATAATGAAGTCTTACTTTGGAGATAGAAAATTAAGAGGAGAAATAATTAGAATTATTATTATAATCGGGGCGGTCGTTGGTTTTTTTAATTTATACGAATTTCGATTTTGGGATAATGTATTTGATCAATTTCTAAGAAAAATTTGGCCTTTCTATGTTCCATGGGATTTGCCAATGAAGCGGGGAGGGTTCAAAAGAGCATTTGGTCCTTTTGGTCATCCAATTATCGCTGGATATTTTTTCGCATTACTTGTTCCAATTGCTGTATGGTATTGGAGAAACTATGAATTTAAAAAAAAATGGCATGGACCTCTTATAATTCTACTCTTAATCGGTGGAGGAATTGCTTCTATATCTAGAGCGCCTATCGCTGCAATTTTCATTGGACTTGTAATTCTATGGATTGGTTGGTCTAAACGTAAGCTATTAGTATTAGGCATAGTTTTTGCAGGTATAGTCGTGTTTGCCACCGTGTATCTTCCTCAGATAATAGAATATGTTTCAGTTGATAGATCGTTAGCCGAAACAGAAGATCAAAGAAATGCGGCATACAGAAAGGAATTGATTGATAATTATATGGATATTGTAGAAGAAAGACCAACACTGGGATGGGGACGTTTTGGAGTTCCATGGGTGGATAGCCAGGTTTCTATTGACAATGAATATTTGTTTCTTGCGTTAACTCATGGAAAACTAAATGTTTTTGTGTATGTAGCCTCTATGTTAGTCGCTATTTTGCGGTTAATCTGGTTTATTCACAAATCAAAAGAAGTGACTATGGAAACTACAATAGCCTGGGCATTTATTGCAGGTATTCTTGCTGCAGGATTTACGCAGACTACTGTTTGGAATGGATTTCAAATTGTTCCTTATTTTTATATGTATCTGGCAATGAGTGAGGCTATTGTGATATACAAGTCTCAAAATGATACTGTGAATAAAATGGAATTTAATATAAAGAGAATGGAGGAAAAAAAACATGCGTATAACTTTTCTCGTACCCTGTAAAGATCTAGCCGGAGGCTTAAAGGTAGTAACCGCTTATGGAAATGCTCTCCTTAGAAAGGGACATTCTGTTACAGTCGTATATCCCAGAAGAATATTTCCAACAAAAGAAAAATTACGAAGACAAATCAAAGGTTGGATTTATAACGAAAATGATCATCTCGATTATTTTAGAGGTAATTTAATTGAAGTAGATGAGATAAATGAAACAAACGTTCCGGATGGTGATATCCTGATTGCAACTGCCTGGCAAACCGTAGAGGAAAGCAAAAATTTCACAAGCGCAAAAGGAAAAAAATTCTATTTAATACAACATTATGAAACCTGGTCGGGTGATTCAAAAGTTGTAGATGAGACTTATAAAAATAAAGAATACACAAAAATTGTAATTTCTAATTGGCTAAAGGAAATCATAGAAAAAGTATCAGGAGAGAAGAATATAGCCCTTATCCCCAATGGGAGAGATTTATTTTTATCTGAATACAAAGGAGATGGATTTGCAAGAAAGTATGACATAGGAATGTTATATTCAACTGTAAAATTTAAACGTTCCGATGTCGGACTCGAAGCGTTAAAAATTATAATTCAGAAATTTCCTGAAATTAAAATAATTCTCTTTGGTTCTGAATATCCAAACGAAACTCTACCATCTAAGAATTTTACAATATTTAGAAGACCACCTCAAGAAGAAATTCCAAACTTATACCAATCCACACGTATTTGGATTAGTTCAAGTGATTCAGAAGGATTTTGTTTGCCAGCACTCGAAGCAATTTGTTCTGGCTGTGCTGTTGTTAGTACTAATAGCGGAGGAGTGGTCGATATTATTGAGAACGGCAAATCGGGATTAATCGTTGATCCGGGAGATCCGAAGAAGCTAGCAGATGCTATTTTAAAAGTATTAAACGATAAAAATCTAGAGATTCAACTACAAAATGCGGGCTTAATGCAGGCTGAAAAATTTAGTTGGGAAAAATCTTCTAGTATGTTAGAAAAACTTTTTCTAGATGCTATATGAAACATATTTTAATTAAAGTCCTATCATTTCCTTTTTATATAAGTATTAGAATATTTTCAGTGTTTAGATATTCTTTTAATCGAATCTACTTTTATGGAAAAGCGTCTGGAAAAATAAAGAATGTATCGCCTGCCGTTCTATTTGATGGAGATATTATAATCACGGGAACAGCCAATATCAAAATTGGAAAAAAAACCAGAGTTGGAAGCGATGTTGAGTTTGAGACAACAGGTGAAGGTAAAATTATAATTGGAGAAAATGTTAGAATCAATAGAGGAGCAACAATTTGTTCTTATTCGGAAATAAAAATAGGAAAAAATTCCTTAATCGGTGAATTCGTTTCTATTCGTGATGCTAATCATGGAATAAAAAAATCTTCTATCATTAAAGAGCAACTTCATGAATCAAAGCCAATTCATATTGGTGAAGATGCGTGGATTGGTAGGGGAGTATGCATATTATCCGGCGTTACTATTGGTGACGGCGCTGTGATTGGAGCTAATAGTGTGGTTACTAAAGACATTCCCCCATATTCGATTGCAGTGGGAACTCCAGCTAAAACTATAAGGCAGAGACAATGAAAAAAATAGCATACCTGGCTCCGGAAATTCCTGCTCTATCTGCAACCTTTGTTTACAATGAAATATTGGCTCTAGAAAAATTAGGATATTCTGTTAAGGCTTTTTCCATTCATATTCCTAAAAAAATTGCCAGTGAGAAAGAGATAGATTCTTTGCGACAAAATACTGTTTACCTTTACAATATAGGTTTTCTAAAATCATTCTATCTATTTTTAATTCAATTTCTTATTTCAGTAAATGCCATTTTTATTTTATTTATTTGCGTAATGGATTTTTTCGAAGGCTTAAAGTCTGATTCTTTTTCAGCTGATAAAAAAATAAAGATCAATTTTATGGAGCGCCTGAGAACTTCCTTAAAACTTTTTTATCATTACTATTATGGAGTAATACTTTCCAAATTACTATTAGAGGCTAATGTAAAACACTTACATATTCACTTTGCACATGTGCCAACACAAATTGGAATGTATGCCAGCTTAATTGCGAATATACCTTTTACATTTACTTCGCATGCAAACGATATTTTTGAAAGAGGGTTTTTATTAAAAACAAAAATTAAAAGATCTAGGAACGCTTGCACTATTTCAGAATTTAATAAGTCCTATTTAATTAAAAATGGTGGTGATTCCAGTAAAATTAAGATTATCCGCTGTGGAGTCGACACAAACCTTAAAATAGATATTTCACAAAAGACAAATAAAAAAGAATTTCGCATAGGAAGTCTTGGACGATTAGTAGAAAAAAAAGGAATGGATAGTTTAATTTTAGCATTCCAGAAGATGCAAAACGAAAATATAAAATTAATTATTGCAGGTGACGGTCCTTTGTCTTCGGAACTAAAATCATTGGCCAGTAAAACACCAAATTTGCAAATTGAATTTCCCGGTAGCATTTCTCATGATAAAGTGAACGAATGGATTTCTAGCTTAGATTTGTTTGTGCTTGCATGCAAAGAAGATAAGAATGGTGACAAAGATGGAATCCCGGTTGTTTTAATCGAAGCAATGAATTTGAAAATTCCTGTCGTAAGCACAAATATTTCTGCGTTAGGCGAACTAATAGAAAATGGTTACTCCGGATTTTTAGGAGAACCGAATAATGTAGATAGTATTAAGTCATGTATTGAAAAGGTGATTCATTTACAGGAAAGTGAAAAAGAAAAAATTTTAGAAAATGCAAAACAAAAAATAATAAAAGTATTCGATTTATACGTCAATACAAAGAGGCTAACGGAGAATTTCCATGAATAAAAAAATAGTTATTATTTCACCTGTGCGCAATGAAGCAGATCTAATTGGTGGAACCATTCAGTCCATGATTAAACAAACATTAAAACCGGTAGAATGGTTGGTTGTAAATGATGGCTCCACTGATGATACCGAAAAATTAGTAAGAGAAGCAATGAAAGAGAATCCCTGGATTCGAATTGTAAATAAGCCGGATCGCGGCGTTAGATCTGTAGGTCCGGGTGTTGTAGAAACATTTTATTATGGATATGAAAGATTAGAAACGAAAGATTACGATTTTATTTGTAAGATGGATGGAGACTTAGAATTTAAGCCTGAATACTTCGAAGAGCTATTAAAAGAATTCGAAAAAGATTCTTACCTAGGAGCGGCTAGCGGCAAACCATATATAGAAGCAGGAGATAAATTAGTCATTGAAAGAACCAATGATAATATGGTTGCGGGTATGATTAATTTTTATAAAAGAAAATGCTTTGAAGACATTGGTGGATTTGTAAGAGAAATACATTGGGATGGTATCGCCTTTCATATGGCCAGACTAAAAGGTTGGAGAACGCGTAGTTTTGATTATCCACCGCTTCGATTTATTCACAAGCGGCTAATGGGCTCTTCCCACAAAGGCATTATGCATGGGAGACTCAGATGGGGACGAGGACAGTATTTTATGGGGACACATCCACTTTACTTATTAGCGATTTGCGTCTATCGTATGTTCGAGCGTCCTTTTATAATTGGAGGTCTTGGTATTTTATTTGGATATATCAAAGCATGGAAAGAAAAAATGGTTAGGTTTGAATATCCCGGTTTTCGTGAATCTTTAAGAGCATGGCAATTAGAAAGATTACATCTCGGGACAAGTTTAGAAAAAATTCCCCCAGTAAAAGATATATGACTCCTATCGTATCAATTATCATAGTAAGCTATAACACGCGAGAAATTTTGCGACAGTGCTTACAGAGTGTAATGAAATCTGTTTCACTACAAAAGGTAGAGATATTTGTTGTAGATAACTCTTCTCTAGATGGTTCAGCCGATATGGTTGAAAAAGAGTTTAAAGATATTAAACTGATTCGAAGTAGCGCTAACTTAGGATTTGCCGGTGGAAATAATCTTGCAATTCCAAAAACTAGAGGCGAATACCTATTACTCTTAAATCCTGATTCCGTTCTTACGCCTGATACTTTAGAAAAAACCATTGAATATATGGATTCAGATTTAAAATGTGGAATTCTCGGAATCAAATTGAAAGGACTTGATGGAAGTTTGCAGCCCTGTGCAAGAAAAATTCCAAATCCATTTTTAAAATTTCTTGTGATTACAGGCATTGCCCGAAAATTTAAGAATAATTCTTTCCTGGGTGGGCCGGATTATTCCTGGTGGGATCATAATTCCATTTTAGAAGTAGGCTGGGTTGTCGGTGCCTATTTTTTATTTCGTCGCGAGCTAATTGCGGATATCGGATTGTTAGACGAAAGATATTTTCTTTATTTTGAAGAGATTGATTTTTGTTTGCAGGCGAAGAAGAAAGGCTGGAAAGTAATTTTCTTTCCATTTGCAGAGGTTATGCATATTGGTGGACAGAGTTCGCTTGCGAGTAATGGCAAAGTATCCTCAAGTGGAAAACAATTAATTAAATATAGGATCAAAAGTGAATTTAGATTTTATCGAAAAAATTTTAATTTATTCTATGTAATAGCGACTGCTTTTATAGAAGCAAGCTGGCATTTTTTAATTCTTTTAAAAAATTCAATTTTTCGAAATTCAAATTCAATTGAAAAGAGAAAGAATTCTAAAGAGATTATTCAAATTATTTTTTCTCTTTTAAAAGAAGATAAATTTGGAAAAGAGAGTAGACCATAATGTTTGAAAATATTCGTGCAGATTTAAAAACTTATAGAGGAGATTGGGGAAAACAAGGATTCTGGGTAATGGTTATTTACCGCTTTGGGAGATGGAGATATTCTATTAAGATTACTTTATTTCGAAAATTCTTCTCTTTACTTTATAAATTTATGTATAAGGTAATTCAAATTTTAACAGGAATTGAATTTCCCTGTGAAGTGGAGATTGGTTCCAATTTTAGAATTGATCATTTTGGTTGTATTATTGTCAGTGGATTTGCAAAATTCGGGAATAACTGTGTTATCCGCCATGGAGTTACAGTTGGCTTAAAAAATATTGCAGATCCGGGTGCACCGGTAATTGGAAACAATGTAGATATTGGGGCAGGGGCTAAATTACTTGGAAAAATAAAAATTGGTGATAATGTTGCAATCGGCGCAAATTCTGTAGTAATAACTGACGTTCCTTCTGATTCAATCGCCGTTGGAATTCCTGCGAAAATAATAGGTAGAAAAAAATGAATCAAGTTGATATAGATGTTGTAATCATTGGAATTAACGTAGAAAAGTTTTTAAAAAAATGCATTGATTCAATTATTGGCAGTGATTATCCAAAAGAAAAAATACATATTATTTATGCAGATGGAGGATCAAAGGACAATTCAATTTCCATAGCAGAATCTTACCCGGGATTAAAAATAGTTCGGGTAAATGAGGATTATCCAACACCTGGAAAAGGAAGAAATGCAGGTTATAGAGCCGGAAATTCAAAGCTTATTCAATTTTTAGATGCAGATACAATTTTAAATCCAAATTGGTTTAAAACCGCAATTCCCTATTTTGAAAAAAATATAAAAGCAGTATGTGGTAGAAGAAAAGAATTATACCCGGTAAAAAATTTATACCATAAGATAACTGATATTGAATGGAATTATGAATACGGACCCTGTCGTTATTTTGGAGGGGAAGTTTTATTAGAAAGAGAAATCATTGAAAAAGTAAATGGATTTGATCCCGATTTAATTGCAGGAGAAGATCCCGAA
>Ga0209174_10000065_pt1 | contig 74621 bp, 62 predicted proteins | sample JI91814BDNA_FD_187505 | JGI IMG/M metagenome (GOLD analysis project Ga0209174, IMG submission 187505) | Wastewater effluent complex algal communities from Wisconsin, to seasonally profile nutrient transformation and Carbon sequestration -... | ecosystem: Engineered > WWTP > Effluent > Algae...
CCCAGAATTTCGCCTTGCCGGCGGCCTCGCGTGCGCCGGCGATGTCACCGGCCGCGCGCTTGCCATCCACCTGGGCCGCATAGACGATCGACACGATGCCCAGCGGCAGGCAGCAGAACAGGGTGCTCAGGATTGCCCAGACCAAGTGGTTGGGAACGAATTCCTGCGCGCTTCCGACCGGCGGAGGCAGAGTGCTCATGCGATGACCCCAAGGTAGTACGACGGCTTGCCCATGCAAGCGGTGGTTTTCAGAAGAACGATGTGTTTCCCCATCGCCAGACTACCCGAGACTGCGAGCCGGTGGAACTTGCCAATCCCTGCGATCAGGCGTTGTCGCCACGCAAGGCACGCACCTGCGCTTCCAGAGCTTCCGCCGTCGCGGTGCTGCCATCCACCGGCTTGGCGGCCAGTACTTCCACATGCGCGCGCAACCGCCGCGGCAGGCGCATGCGGCGCATGCGTCCGTCGCGGTGGCTCCACATGCTGGTCCACATGCCCTTGAGCGCCATCGGCACCACGGGCACGGGACGTGCCTCCAGCACCTTCTCCACACCGGATTTGAATGCCGCGATCTCACCGTCTTTGGTCAGCGCACCTTCGGGGAAGATGCCCACGATCTGCCCGTCGGCCAGCGCTGCATCGATCTCCTCGAACGCGCGCCGCATGATCTCCGGATTCTCCCTTGCGCCTGCAATCGGAATAGCCTTGGCGGTGCGGAAAATCCAGCTCATCACCGGGATGTTGAAGATCTTGTAATACATCACGAAGCGCACCGGCCGCGGCACGCAGGCCGACAGGATCAGCGCGTCCATGTAGCTGACGTGGTTGCACACCAGCAGGGCAGGGCCTTCATCGGGCACGTTGTCCTCGATGCCGTGCAGGCGCAGCCGGTACAGCGTGCGCACCAGCACCCAGCTGAGGAAGCGCATCAGGAATTCGGGGACGATGGTGAAGATGTAGATCGCCACCAGCAGGTTGCCGATGGCCAGCGCCAGCAGCACCTGCGGAATGCTCCAGCCCAGCACGCGCTGCAGGAACAGTCCGGTGCCCGCCGCGGCCACGATGAACAGTGCATTCTGGATATTCATGCCGGCGATGACACGCGACATTTCCTCGCGTGGCGTGCGGCTCTGGATCAGCGCGAACAGCGGCACCACGAAGAAACCGGCAAACAGGCCGATGCCCACCAGGTCGATGATGATGCGCGTGCTACCGGGCGCGGATACAAAGCTGCCCACCGTCAGTCCACTTATTGGCGGAAGCCCGCTGCGTGCGAAATACAGGTCCAGCAGGAAGGCGCTCATGCCGAAGGCGCCCAAGGGCACCAGCCCGATCTCCACCGTGCGCCCCGACAGTTTTTCGCACAGCAGCGAACCCACGCCGGTGCCGATGGAAAACAGCGCCAGTCCGAAAATATAGATGGTCGTGTCACGCGGCAATGCGCCCAGGTGCAGTTCGGCATAGGCGGGCAGCTGCGACGTGAGTACGGTGCCGAAAAACCAGAACCACGACACGCCCAGCACGGCGTTGCGCACCGCCAGCTGCTTGCGCGTCAAGCGCCAGATGGCGATGGATTCCGGAATCGGATTCCAGTTGATCTTCAGGTCGGGCGCGCCGGCCTCCACGCGCGGGATCATGCGCGACAGCAGGTTGCCGGTGATCGCCAGCACGATGATCGTGATGGCGGCCACCACCGGCCCGTGCGCGCCGGCCAGGGTGAAGATCAGGCCGCCGAAGACCATGCCGACCAGGATCGACATCGAGGTGCCCATCTCGACCAGCCCGTTGCCGCCGGTCAGTTCTTCCGGCTTCAGCACCGAGGGCATGATCGAATACTTCACCGGCCCGAACAGCGTGGATTGCACGCCGGTGCAGAACAGCGCCACCAGCAGCACGGTCATGTTCTGGGTGAGGAATCCCGCCGCCGCCAACGTCATGATGACGATTTCCATCGCGGTGGTGATGCGGATCAGCCGTGACTTCTCCAGCTTCTCGGCGAACTGGCCGGCTATCGACGAAAACAGGAAGTAGGGCAGGATGAAGATGGCCGGCGCGAGCTGTGCATACAGCGCTTTTTCATCTGCGCTGACGGCCATGAAACCCAGCAAGCCGATGATGGCCTGCCGATACACGTTGTCGTTGAAGGCGCCCAGCGCCTGGACCAGGAAGAACGGCAGGAACCGCCGCTGTTTCAGTAATGCGAACTGGCTGTGGCTGGACATGCACGCTCCTTGGATGCGGCGGAGACTAGCAGACGCATGGTCAGGTTTTGTAGCAGGGCACCCTTGGTTTTGTAGAGCCGAGCTTGCTCGGCTGCTTTTTTCGCGCTGGACGCAAGAGCATCCGAGCAAGCTCGGATCTATAAGGGCTGGATCAAAGGCATCCGAGCAAGCTCGGACCTACAAGGCTCAGGCTTGTTCGCGCTCTATCGCGCGCCAGCCGATGTCGTGGCGGTGGAATTCGCCATTCCACGAAATGCCAGACACCTCTGCATAGGCCTTGCGCTGTGCATCGGCCACGCTGTCGCCCAGCGCGCAGACACACAGAACGCGCCCGCCCGACGTCACCACGTGCTCGCCTTCGACCCTGGTACCTGCATGGAAGACCTTGGTGTCCTCGATATCGGGCACGTCCCAGCTGTTGATGATGTCACCGAGGCGCGGTGTATCCGGGTAGTGCTCCGCCGCCATCACCACGCCCAGTGAAGGGCGCGGATCCCAGCGCGCTTCGGTTTCGTGCAGGCGCTGGTCGATGGCTGCCTCCACCAGGTCGAGCAAGTCCGATTGCAGCCGCATCATCACCGGTTGCGTTTCCGGATCGCCGAAGCGGACGTTGAATTCGATCACTTTGGGCGCGCCGTTCGCGTCGATCATCAGCCCGGCATACAGGAACCCGGTAAAGGGAATGCCGTCGGCGATCATGCCCTGCACGGTCGGGTTGACCACCTCGCGCATGACGCGTGCATGCACGTCCGGCGTCACCACCGGCGCGGGCGAATAAGCGCCCATGCCGCCGGTGTTGGGGCCGGTGTCGCCATCACCCACGCGCTTGTGGTCCTGCGACGTGGCCATCGGTAGCGCGGTCTTGCCGTCGACCATGCTGATGAAGCTGGCTTCCTCGCCGTCAAGGAATTCCTCGATCACCACGCGCGCGCCGGCATCGCCGAACGCATTGCCGGACAGCATGTCTGTCACCGCGTCCTCGGCTTCCTGCAGGGTCATCGCCACGATCACGCCCTTGCCGGCGGCCAGGCCATCCGCCTTGACCACGATGGGCGCACCTTTCTCGCGGACATAGGCCAGCGCGGGTCTGACTTCGGTGAATACGGAATAGAACGCCGTTGGAATGCCATGCCGCGCCAGGAAATCCTTGGCGTAGGCCTTGCTGCCTTCCAGTTGAGCCGCCGCTGCAGTCGGGCCAAAAATGCGCAGGCCTGCTTCGCGGAAGCGATCCACCACGCCTGCGACCAGTGGTATCTCCGGGCCAACCACTGTGACATCGACCTTTGCATTGCGCGCCAGCGCCAGCAGTCCGTCGATATTGTTGACGGCTACGTTGGCATTGCGGCACTTGGCTTCGGTTGCAGTGCCAGCGTTGCCGGGCGCGACTATGACTTCGCTGACGCGTTCGGATTGCGCGAGCTTCCAGGCGAGGGCGTGTTCGCGACCACCGGAACCGATGACGAGGATTTTCATGCTTCTGGCCCTTGGGAGTTGGAAACGGCGCGGCGTGACTTGATATTGCGGAAAACCACCACAAACAGTGTTATCACGGTCAACGGCATTGCCACGAACAGCATGGCGAATCGGAAATCCTCCAGTCCCTCATGCCGTGAAGCCGCCATCAGCAGGTAGGACGTATACGCGATGTAGTAGCCAAGGAACAGGGCGCCTTCCCAGCGTGCGATGCGGTGCCCGGTGAAGAAAATTGGAAGGCAGGCGACGGCCACCGCCGTCATCACCGGCAGGTCGAAACGCAAGGCCGAGGCGCTGACCGGCACGCCGTCGTTGGCGACCATCGCGGTCGCGCCCAGCACCAGCAGCAAGTTGAAGATGTTGCTGCCGACGATGTTGCCCACCGCAAGGTCGCGCTGGCCACGTATCGCGGAAAGGACCGACGTGGCGATCTCCGGCAGTGACGTGCCGACTGCGACCACGGTCAGGCCGATCACGAGTTCGCTCAGGCCGAAGGCGACCGCCATTCCGGTCGCGGCCTTCACCAATAGTTGCGCGCCGGCTACCAGCATCGCCAGGCCACCCGCCATCAACAACAGCTGCCTGGGAACACCTGGCTTCGGCGCTGTCGCCTCAGCGTCAAGCGCGGGATCGTCCGGCACCTGCTCGGGATGGCGACGTGCAAGGACAATCAGGAACACGATGTAGGCGATCGCACAAACGACCAGCACGCCGCCTTCCCCGCGCGCGATGTGGCCGTCGAAAGCCATGCCGAAGCACAGGATCGAGGCGGCGATCATGATGGGTACATCCAGCCACACCAGCTGCCGATGCACCACGAGCGGCGCGACCAGGGCAACCAGTCCAAGGATGAGCAGCACGTTGGCTATATTGCTGCCGACGATGTTGCCCAGTGCAAGGTCAGGCGTGCCCGAGAGCGCTCCGCCGATGCTGATGGCCATTTCCGGCGCGCTGGTGCCAATGGAGACGACGGTCAGGCCGACGATCACCGGTGCAAGGCCCAGGGCGAGCGCCAGCCGCGAGGCGCCGCGCACCAGCAGTTCCGCGCCCAGCAGCAACAGGGCAAGCCCGGCGAGGAAGAGCAAGGTGAGCATCATCGGGGCGTCATCCGGCGCGTATCAATGCCTGAAATGTCGCACGCCAGTAAACACCATCGCCAGCCCATGCTCATCCGCCGCGGCAATGACTTCATTGTCGCGCATCGAGCCGCCCGGCTGGATCACCGCCTTGATGCCGGCTTCCGCCGCGGCATCGATGCCGTCGCGGAATGGGAAGAACGCATCGCTGGCCATCACCGAGCCGGGCACCACCAGGTGCGCATCTGCCGCCTTGATGCCGGCGATGCGCGCCGAGTACACGCGGCTCATCTGCCCGGCGCCGACGCCGATGGTGCGGTTGTCCTTCGCATAGACGATGGCGTTGGACTTCACGTACTTCGCCACCTTCCAAGCAAACAGCAGGTCGGCGAACTGGGCCTCGGTCGGCGCCAGCTTGGTCACTACCTTGAGGTCGTCGCGCGTCACGATGCGATCGTCGACCGTCTGCATCAGCAGTCCGGAGCCGATGCGCTTGGTGTCGATGAATCCGGTCGAGGCCGCCGCGAGCGGAATGCGCAGCACGCGTACGTTGGCTTTCTTCGTCGCGTAGTCCAGCGCGCCCTGCTCGTAGTCCGGCGCGATCAGCACCTCGACGAACTGTCGATCCAGGATGGCCTTGGCCGTCGCCGCATCCAGCGTGCGGTTGAAGGCGATGATGCCGCCGAAGGCGCTGGTCGGGTCGGTGGCATAAGCCAGTTCGTACGCGTCGCCGCAGGCAACACCGACGGCCACGCCGCAGGGGTTCGCGTGCTTTACGATCACGCAGGCTGGCGCGTCGAACTGGCGCACGCATTCCCACGCCGCATCGCTGTCGGCGATGTTGTTGTAGCTCAGTTCCTTGCCCTGCAGCTGCGTGAACGTCGCCAGGGAGCCCGGGGCCGGATACAGGTCGCGGTAGAACGCCGCCTGCTGGTGCGGATTTTCGCCGTAGCGCAGGTCCATGACCTTGACGAAGCTGCCGTTGGCCTGGGCCGAGAACACGTCACGTGCCGGAACCTCGCCGGATGCGTCGGTGATCGACGACAGGAAATTGCTGATCGCCGCGTCGTACTGCGCCACGCGGTTGAAGGCAGCGACGGAGAGTGCGAAGCGTGTCTGTCCGGAAAGTGCGCCGTCGTTCGCGTCCAGTTCCTGCACGATGCCGGCGTATTGCGCGGGATCGGTCGCCACGGCAACGCGCGCGAAGTTCTTCGCGGCCGAACGCAGCATCGCGGGGCCACCGATGTCGATGTTCTCGACGATGTCTTCCATCGTGCTGCCGGCCTTGGCCGCAACCTGTTCGAAGGGGTAGAGGTTCAACACCAGCAGGTCGATCGCGGCGATGCCGTGCTCAGCCATGATTGCCTCGTCGGTGCCGGCACGACCCAGCAGGCCGCCGTGCACCAGCGGATGCAGGGTCTTGACCCGGCCGTCCATCATTTCCGGGAAGCCGGTGACGTCCGAGACGTCGCGAACGGCCAGGCCTGCGTCACGCAATGCCTTCGCCGTGCCGCCCGTGGACAGCAGTTCGACCTGGCGGGCCGCCAGCGCAGTAGCCAGTGCGACCAGTCCGGTCTTGTCGGAAACGGAGAGCAATGCCCGGCGAATCGTCACGGGGGTGCCAGGCAGGGCAGCTGGCTGGGAAGCAGGCGTCATGGGAAGGCAGCGCGGGGAAGGTGGTGCGAATTATAACTTCCGCAGCGCAGCACCAACGTGCGCAGGACTGCCGTGTTCGCGATGCGAACTCAGGACAGCCCGTAGTCCTTCAATTTCTTGCGCAGGGTGGCGCGGTGGATGCCCAGCAGGGCTGCCGCGCGGCTCTGGTTGCCTTCGCAGTGGTTCAGCACTTCCACGAACAGCGGGATTTCCATCTCACGCAGGACGATCTCGTACACGTCGTCGGCGTCGCTGCCGTCCAGGTCACGCAGGTAACGACGCACGGACTGGGCCACGTGGTCGCGCAACGGCGGTTTTGGAGTGCCGCGACTGGTGTCGTGGCGAGCGGCGGCATTCACTAAACGAAATCCCCTGGTGGAACCTGGCGTGATGTTCCGTCGCGGTCATTGACGAATTCGACGGGGGAGCGAGTCTAGCGCGTGATCCGCGCGCGCGCATCCCTTTGTTTGCATTTTTTGCGCAGGTCAGCGGAAGTCGAACGAAAACGCGACCACGCCGGGGTTGGGTTCATGCAACTGCAAGGCAATGCTGGCGCTCTGGCCGGGCGCCAGTCCCGCCTGCGTCGCGGACTTGCCCAGGTATTCCTTGGGAGTAAAGGCGCGCGTACCGACTACGCGTCCGTCTGCGTCTGACAGCGACAGTTGCAGCAACGGCCAGTCCTGGGCCCAGGCGGCGTCGTTGCGAAAGGTGGCCTGCACGTGCAGGCCGCCGGGCGTGCCGATGATCGGGCGCACGTCGCGGCTGAGCATGGCGAATGCACCGGGTTGGTGCCAAGCCGGCACGTCGCATCCCAGCGCGTCGCAGAGTCGGGTGATTATCGGGCGCCAGTTTTCATCGGCGGCCAGGCGTGCGCGGTCTGCAACCAGCACCTGCAACACCAGCAGCAATGACAGCAGCACCAGCAAGGCCCATTGCCACTTGGCGGTGCGTGGATTCGTGGCGGAGTGCGCGGGTTGGCGAATGAAGCTGGGCGCGGCGACCACGTGCGGCGCGGGTGTCGATGGCGCGAGCACGGCGGATGTTTGTCTTTCGGACACTTCGACGTCGACGTCGGCATTCTCGTCCGGGACGACGGGAGTCTCCGGAGATATTTCTTCGAGAACGGGTTCAGCCCCCTCATCGACAGGATCGCCGTTGCCATCCTCGCCATTGATGGCATTGGCTGGCGTGTCTTCCGTGTTCCGAGATGCATCCGGGGCGATTTCCACTTCAGTTGCACTCATGGAATCGGGCTCAGCCTCCTGCGCAACTCCAGCTGCAGCTCGAACCTCGGCGACCTCTGCCTCTACAGGTGCATCGGCTTCGGCCTCGGCGCTCCTGCCCATCTGCAGGAAGCTGGCGATGCTGGGCGTTCCCGCGGGCGAATCGTCCGCCTGCGACGTGCTTTCGGACGTCGATACGTCCTCGCCGGTGTCATTGCGCAGCGCGCCGCCGCAGCGCGGACACAGGAGTGGCGGCAGGCGCGTCTCGCGATCGGTGGCGACCAGCTCGCGGCAATGTGGGCAGGACATGAACATGCGGCTATTCAAGCACGGGATTCAAAATCGGGGTAGGAGCGGGCCCTGCCCGCGATGCGCTTGCCTTGCCTTTGTAGGTCCGAGCTTGCTCGGATGCTCTTGATCTTCACGAAAAGCATCCGAGCAAGCTCGGACCTACAAAGAAACAAAGCATCGCGGGCAGGGCCCGCTCCTACTCGTCGTGGTGGGGCGCGCCGTCGATTTAGCGGCGCACGCCGTCGATGCGCATCCAGTCGCCGTCCTGGGTGGCGACCAGGTGATCGAACCATGCGGCGTAGCGCACCAGCAGTTCGCCTTCCTGCCCTTGCAGGATGCCGGACAAGGCGATGCGTCCGCCGGGCGCGACGCGTGCGGCCAGGGTGTCGGCCAGTGCGTCGAGCGCCGAGGCGAGGATGTTGGCGACCACGACCGGATAGGTGGTCACGAGTTCGTCCTGCGGAAGGTACAGGGCGAGTCGATCGCTGACGCCGTTGCGTTCGGCATTGTCGAAGGTGGCGATCAGCGCCTGTGGGTCGTTGTCCACGCCCACGGCCTTGGCGGCGCCCAGTTTGAGCGCGGCGAGCGCGAGGATGCCGGAGCCGCAGCCGAAATCGAGCACGCTGGCGTCGCGCAGCGTTCCTTCGCTGGCCAGTCGATCCAGCCAGGACAGGCACAGTGCGGTAGTGGGATGGGTGCCCGAGCCAAACGCGAGTCCGGGGTCCAGGCGCACGACGGCAGCATCGGCGTGATCCGCGTCTTCAGGCAGCTCCTGGTTCCACGGCACGATGAAGGTGCGCGCGCCAAAACGCAGCGGCACGTACTGGTCCATCCACGCGCGTTCCCAATCCTGGTCTTCCACGCTGCGGAAGCTGGCGTTGGACCAGTCCAGTCCAGGGTCGAAGGACTCCAGCGCGGCCAGCAGGGCAAGCGCGTCGGTGTCGGCCGGGAACAGCGCGGTCAGCACCAGCGAATCCCACAACGGTGTCTCGCCGACGCCCGGTTCCAGGATCGCATGCTCGTTGCTGGTGTCCGCATCGGCGTCCAGCATGGTGACTGCCAATGCACCCACGTCTTCCAGCGCGTTTTCATAACGCGGCTGGTTGGATTCGCTGCAGCGGAGGGAGAGTTCGAGGTAGGGCATAAATATTCGTTATGTGAAACGAGATGCAACGTAATTTAGTGTCTTCAAGTTTCCCTCAGTAGCGGTTACCCAACTTGGGACTGCTCTCATGGAGCTTCGGGTATCGTCCATATAGATAAACTCAACGGAAAGAACCTGGAACATTCTGTTAGATAGATCAAATTGCTCGATCGTATGCATTTCTTTTACAGGCCTGTTGTTTCGCATATCAGTGCCTGGGGGGTCAAGAAGGTACTTGACTGGTGCTGTTGCAACTTTGCCCGAGAAAGTTATTTTCTCGGAGTCGACATAGGTTTTGCATTTGCCGAACTCGTTAACCAAAAACCAGGAAATATCGCTCGCGCGCTCGCTTTCCGCTGGCTGGCTGTCTAGTTCTTCAAATTTATTCATGCCTCTCAGTCTATGTGCCTCAGGCGCCAAAACAGAAAGGCTTCCTTTGATCGCCTTAAGAATGTGTTGTTTAAAGGCAGGAAGGCCATCAAACCCTGCTTGAGGATCTCTTTTTAATCCGCGACGAAAAACGTAGCCCAGGCGCAGGTAGAAAACGTTAGAGAGCTGATCAATAAAAGATTCTTTCATGGCTCCAGATTCTGAGCCCCGAAGCATGGTTATGAACTCTTTGTCTTTGCGCCAAGCCTCGGGGATTTTTTCAATTATTCGCACATGCCATAAATCCTCCATAAACACACAAATGAGAATTCTATGGGCTGAAACTCCGAATTTCGCAGCGTCTACAGTCAAGGGAATTTTTTGAGTAACGTCCAAGAACTCTGAGTAATAACCATGAACCAAGTTTTTCGATGAATTTATTGCGTACCTGTGAATCTCTCGCAAGAAAGAGTGCAGCTCCGGGTCTTCTTTTGCTATTTCTATAGATCCCTGCCTGTCAATTTTTTTGTATATAAGCCATTTCCTCAGATTTGAAATCATGGACTCTTTCCTAATGCGCTGCCGCTAGATTGACGGCCTAACCAGCTCTGAAATCGAATGTAATGGAATTGGTCTTTGCGATAGAGAATGAATTTACTATCTCTCACCTAGAGTCCATGACTGTAGTGCTTTCTCATTGCGTCGAATCTTTGGATGCCGCGAACAAAGTGCAGCAACACGATCCTCGGATAAATTTGTGTTCGCGGATATCGCTGAGGTAGTTCGAAAATTTAGGTCACTAACATTCTCGGAGTTCTGTAAAAAACTATAGATAGTCGCGCTATCGCGTCGATCTTTAAGCTTTCGCAAGCCCCAGCTCGTGCCAGCCAGAATTGCTGCGCCGACGAGTGTCGAAGTTAGAGCGTTATTGCTTATGAAGCTAATGAAACGACTCATGCACAATCCTTTGTTGTAGCGCTATCTATAAAGTGTCTTTGGATTCAATTGTAATTACACCAGCGCAATCGACTTGTTCTTCCGCTCCGCCAGCCGCTTCTCGAGGTAGTGGATGTTCTGGCCGCCGGCCTGGAAGCCCAGATCGCGCATGATGTCCTGCTGAAGCGGGATGTTGGTCTTGATTCCGTCCACCACCATCTCGCTCAGGGCCACGCGCATGCGTGCGATCGCCGTTTCGCGATCCGGGCCGTGCACGATCAGCTTGCCGATCATCGAATCGTAATTCGGCGGCACGCGGTAGCCGGTGTAGATGTGCGTGTCCACGCGTACGCCGGGGCCACCCGGCGGATAGAAGCCGGAGATCAGGCCGGGACTCGGCGCGAACGTATCCGGGTCTTCCGCATTGATGCGGCACTCGATGGCGTGGCCGCGCAGCACGATGTCCGATTGCTTGATGGACAGCTTGCGTCCAGCGGCAATGCGCAACTGCTCGCAGACCAGGTCGATGCCGGTGATGCGTTCGGTGACCGGATGCTCCACCTGGATGCGGGTGTTCATTTCGATGAAGTAGAAACGGCCGTCCTCGTAGAGGAATTCGAACGTGCCCGCGCCGCGGTAGCCGATGCGGATGCACGCTTCCACGCAGACCTTGCCGATTTCGTTGCGCTGTTCCTCGGTGATACCGGGTGCCGGTGCTTCTTCCACTACTTTCTGGTGGCGGCGTTGCATCGAACAGTCGCGTTCACCGAGATGGATAGCGCCGCCCTGGCCATCGGCAAGTACCTGGATCTCCACGTGGCGCGGATTCTCCAGGAATTTCTCCATGTAGACCTGGTCGTTGCTGAAAGCGGCTTTCGCTTCGGCCTTGGTCGTGCTGATTGCGCTGCTCAGCGTGCCCTCGGCGTGCACCACGCGCATGCCGCGCCCGCCGCCGCCGCCCGCGGCCTTGATGATGACTGGATAGCCGATCTCGCGCGCGATGCGGGTGTTGGTGACGATGTCGTCGTCCAGCGGCCCGCCCGAGCCGGGCACGCAGGGCACGCCCGCCGCCTTCATGGCACGGATCGCCTCCACCTTGTCGCCCATCAGGCGGATGGTGTCGGCCTTGGGGCCGATGAAGATGAAGCCGGATTGCTCCACGCGTTCGGCGAAGTCGGCGTTCTCGCTGAGGAAGCCGTAACCCGGGTGGATCGCCTGCGCGTCGGTGACTTCCGCGGCGGCGATGATCGCCGGCACGTTGAGGTAACTGTCCTTGGACGCGGCCGGGCCGATGCACACCGATTCATCGGCCATCGCCACGTGCTTCAGGTTGCGGTCGACCGTGGAATGCACGGCGACCGTGCGAATGCCCATGGTGTGGCAGGCGCGCAGGATGCGCAGCGCGATTTCGCCGCGGTTGGCGATGACGACTTTATCGAGCATGGCGCGCGCCTCAGCCGATTACGAACAGGGGCTGGTCGAATTCAACCGGCGATCCGCTTTCGGTCAGTACGGCCAACACGGTGCCGGATACGTCGGCTTCGATCGGGTTGAACATCTTCATCGCTTCGATGATCGCCAGCGTTTCGCCAGCTTTCACCGACTGGCCGATGGTGACGAAGGCGGGCTTGTCGGGCGAAGGCGAGGTGTAGAACGTTCCGACCATCGGCGCGCGCATCACGTGGCCTTCCGGGTGCGGGTTGGCGGGTTTGGCGTTGCCGCTGGAAGCGGATTCCGCCGGCGTCGACGCAGGTGCTGCGGCAGCGGGGCGTGCTTCGGCCGGTGCAGCCGCATATACGGGTGCGGCGCTGTAATTGCCCTTGGGCACGCGCGCCAGGCGCACGCTTTCTTCGCCTTCCTTGATCTCGATTTCGGCGAGATTGGATTCTTCCAGCAGGTCGATGAGTTTCTTGATCTTGCGCAGGTCCATGGTGGCCTCTGTGGTTGGGTGGTCGCGCCGGTGGCGGCGCGTGGCAGGTAGGGAAAAAGAAGACGTCAGGTGGAAAGGCGTTTGAGAGCGGCATCCATCGCGTAGCGGTAGCTGTCGGCGCCGAAGCCGCAGGCCACGCCGACCGCCAGGTCGCTGAAATAGCTGTGGTGGCGGAAGGCTTCGCGCGTGTGCGGGTTGGACAGGTGGATTTCGATGAACGGGATCGCCACTGCGGCCAGCGCATCGCGCAGGGCCACGGAGGTGTGGGTGAAGGCGGCTGGATTGATCAGGATGAAGGCGGTACCGTCGCCGCGGGCGGCCTGGATACGATCGACCAGGGCGTGTTCGGCGTTGGATTGCAGGGCTTCGACCTGGTGGCCGGCCGCCGCGGCTTGCGCCGCCAGGCCGGCGTCGATTTCGGCCAGGGTGGTGCGGCCGTAGACCTCGGGCTCGCGGGCACCCAGCAGGTTCAGGTTGGGGCCGTGCAGGACCAGCAGCTTTGCCATCGAACGCTCCAGCAGAAGGAGCGCAGTCTGCGTGATGACGGTAATGCTGTCCAGTTCGCAGAAGTTACAGGCGATTTAAGCGATTGTTTGAATCTGCAGGTTGTCGGCCAGTGCCGCTTTTATGGAAGCGGCGTCCCGCCGCGAGCTTGTACGTGTGGAGTCTGTTCTACCGGGAGAACCAGAAATTTGTAGGTCCGAGCTTGCTCGGATGCTTTATCGCTTCGAATCCAGAGCATCCGAGCAAGCTCGGACCTACAAAGAGCGAGTCAAGGGCTCGCGGCGGGACGCCGCTCCCACATCGCCCCGCTCCCACACCACCTCGTCCGACAACGATTGGTTTCTTCAGGGCAGCTTGGCCCAGCCTTCGATCTCGCCGTGTTCGAAGGGGCCGACTTTCTGTTTAACGATTTTTCCATCCGCGCCCACCAGCACCGTATACGGCAGCACGCCCTTGCGGTTGCCCAGCCACACGCTGGCGTCGGCCGGGCCGGGGGTTTCCACCAGGATCGGATAGCTCACCGGCACCCGCTTCAGGAAATCGGTGATCGCGTCCGGCGTATCCAGCGCCAGGCCGATGACTTGAACCCCGGAGCTTCCCTGCGATGCGGCGAAACGCTCCAGTTCCGGCATTTCCTCAATGCAGGGGCCGCACCAGCTGGCCCAGACATTGATCAGCAGTGGGCGGCCGGCGAAGGCATCCGGCAGAATTTGTTTGCGGCCCTCCAGATCCGGCAATTCAATGCGCGGCATGGCGTCGCCGGGCTTGGCAGGGATCACGCCTTGGGGTGGCTCGGGTGCGGTCGCATCGAGTACGGACTGCAAACCACGCTGTCCGACTTCCGTGCGCAGGAGCGGGCTTCCGCCGAACCACAGGCTGGCCAAAAGCCCCAGGGCGCCGGCGCAGACCGCTACCACCAGCACGCGTGTGGTGGTCACCTTCATCGTTTGGCGCGGGCCAGCGCGTCGGCCACCACGTCCTGAGTCAGTACAGTCGGCAACACTTCGCCTTCGCCGCCGTCATTGGGGAACACCACGTACAGCGGCACGCCCACGGCGTTGTGTTGTTCCAGGAAGGCGGTGATGGCCGGGTCCACGTTGGTCCAGTCGCCCTGCATGAACACCGCATCGGCCTGCTGCATCGCCGCCTTGAACGCATCGCGGCTGAGCACGGCTTTCTCGTTGGCCTTGCAGGTCACGCACCAGTCGGCGGTCATGTCCACGAACACGACGCGGCCTTCGCCACGCAGCGCGGCCAAACGCGCTGCCGAATACGGCTCCACGCCTTCAGCTGTCGTCGCATGGTTTGCCGCAGGCGGCAGGCGATGCACCAGCACCAGCGGCACCAAGGACGCCAGCAGCAAGCCGATCGCCAAGGTGCGACGCAGCGGTGCCACCTGCAGACGCAGGCGTTGGTACCACCACAGCCCCAGCGCCAGCAGCACCAGGCCCACCATCACCAATCCGATCGCATCCACGCCGCGCTGCTTGCCCAGCACCCACACCAGCCACGCCGCGGTCAGGTACATGGGGAAGGCGAGGAACTGCTTCAGCGTTTCCATCCATGCGCCCGGCTTGGGCAAGCGCTGCGCCAGTGCCGGAATGAAACCGATCAGCAGGAACGGCAACGCCAATCCCAATCCAAGGAAGGCGAACACCAGCATCGCCACCGGCGTGGACGTAGTAAAGGCGAACGCCAATGCCGCACCCATGAACGGCGCGGTACAGGGGCTGGCGATGACCACCGCCAGCACGCCGGTGAAGAAATCCCCGGCCGGACCGCTGCGTGCAGTCAATTCATGACCAGCGCCGGCGAAACGGTGCCCCAGCGCAAACACGCCCGACAAACTCAAGCCGACCGCGAACATCACGTAGACGAGCGCCCCGATCACCAGCGGCTGCTGCAGCTGGAAACCCCAGCCCATCGCCTGTCCCGCCGCGCGCAGCGCCAGCGCAATCGCGCCGACGGCCATGAAGCTCAACAGCACGCCCGCCGTGTACCAGAGCGCGCTGGTGCGGGCGTGGCCACCGCTGCGTCCGCTGTCCGCAAGCGACAGTGCCTTCAGCGACAACACCGGCAGCACGCAGGGCATCAGGTTGAGGATGAGGCCACCGCCGAAGGCGAGCAGCAGGGCGAGGAACAGGTTGGTGGTTCTTGGTTGTTGGTTGTTGGTGGGGTTTGCGGCTTTTTCGAGTATGTCGGCGGGCGGGGTGGTGCGGGGGACTTCTTGCGCTGGCGTCGTGCTGGCTGCGGCGGTCGTGGGTACGGTCGCACCGGGCAGGGCCGGGATAAGCGTGGGGGTTGCTGCTTCGGCCAAATCTTCCGCCGGAGTCACCGCGCCTTTAGGAATCGCCACCGCCACCGCACGCGTCATCGGCGGATAGCAGATACCGTCGTTCTGGCAGCCCTGGAAGGTCACCTTGAGCGTGGCGTTGGCGGCATCACCGTGCGTGCGCAGCAGCGGTACCGCAACTTCGGCCTGGTCGAAATACACGACCACGTCGCCGAAGTGTTCGTCGCGGTGCGAAACGCCTTTCGGCCAGTTCGGCTGCCCCAGGCGAATGCCTTTCGCGCCCTCAAGGCTCATCGTGGTGCGGTCGCGGTAGAGGTAATACCCGGGCGTCGGTGTGAACCGCAGGAGCAACTGGTTGCCGTCGTAGGCAATGGCTTCGAAGGCGAAGGCCTGTTCCTGCGGAAGTGGTAGTGCATCCACGCCAGTGGTCGCGGCGGCCGGGGCTCCCAGCAAAGGCAGCCCTGTGCCGCGCGCTGCGCCGACAATTCCCAAGCCAGTGCCATTGCCAGCCGGAGGCAAGGGCACGGTCAGGGTGCGAGTCTGGGGCGGGTAGCAGATGCCGGCATCGGCACAGCCCTGGTACTTCACCTTCAGGGTGACGCTGTCGGCACCCGCGGCGGCCGCGCCTTCAAAGGCGGCGGCCAGGGTGCCGCGGTAGGTTTCGACGTCGCCGAAGAACTCGTCGGTGTAGGCCTTGCCCTTGGGCATCTTCAGCACGCCGCCTTCGAAGCCGCCCGTGGCCTCCACGCTGGTACGGTGCCGGTACAGGTAATAGCCGTCGTGGATCTTCCATTGCAGCTCGATGCGGTCGCGGCTGGGCGCGCTGGCGCTGAGCACGAAGGCTTCGTCCACCGGCAGCAGGTCGTCCTCGCTGACCGCCCAGGCGGGTGCGACGGCAAAGGCAAGGACGAGCAGGGCCAGCAGGCGTTGCAACAGGGTCATCGGGTCGATCTTGAGGTGGGCCGGACGGCCGACAAGGGTAACCGCTGCGCACGGACATGTAGGAGCGGGCCCTGCCTGCGGTGCACGATGCCCTGTTGTCTGTAGGTCCGAGCTTGCTCGGATGCCCTTGATCTTCGCGAAATGCATCCGAGCAAGCTCGGACCTATGAGGGCAAGGGCATCCGGGCAAGCTCGGACCTACGTCAGGAGTCATCAGCTGTGGCTTTGCCCTTGAAAGGACGAAAGCACCGCCCCATGTATCCAGCACTCCCGGCTCGGCCGGGTTTTTATACCTGCAATGCTGGCACTCACCCGGTACGAGTGCTAACATCGCCGCCCCTTTCCCTGTTTAATCAATCACTTAAGAGGATTGAAATGAGCAATATCAAGCCGTTGTACGACCGCGTCGTCATCAAGCGCGTCGAAGAAGAGAAGTTGTCCGCTGGCGGCATCGTCATTCCGGACTCCGCCACCGAGAAGCCCATCAAGGGCAACGTGATCGCCGTCGGCGACGGCAAGGCCCTGGACAACGGCACCGTCCGCGCGCCCAAGGTGAAGGTCGGCGACCAGGTCCTGTTCGGCAAGTACAGCGGCACGGAAGTGAAGCTGGACGGCACCGACTACCTGGTGGTGAAGGAAGACGACATCTTCGCCATCCTCGGCTGATCCATTTTGATTTGTAGAGCCGAGCTTGCTCGGCTGCTTTCGGCTCCACGCGAAAGGCATCCGAGCAAGCTCGGACCTACAGAAACCTAAAGACCCGTTACCCAACCATTTTCTGGAGTTCCACTCATGTCCGCCAAAGAAATCCGTTTCGGTGAAGACGCTCGTTCGCGCATGGTGCGCGGCGTCAACATCCTCGCCAATGCCGTCAAGGCAACGCTCGGCCCGAAGGGTCGCAATGTCGTGCTCGAGAAGAGCTACGGCGCCCCCACCATCACCAAGGACGGCGTGTCCGTCGCCAAGGAAATCGAACTGGCTGACAAGTTCGAGAACATGGGCGCGCAGATGGTGAAGGAAGTCGCTTCCAAGACCTCCGACAACGCCGGCGACGGCACCACCACCGCCACCGTGCTGGCGCAGGCGCTGATCCGCGAAGGTTCCAAGGCCGTCGCTGCCGGCATGAACCCGATGGACCTGAAGCGCGGCATCGACAAGGCCGTCATCGCCGCCGTGGCCGAGCTGAAGAAAATCAGCAAGCCCACCGCCGACGACAAGGCCATCGCCCAGGTCGGTACGATTTCGGCCAACAGCGACGAGTCGATCGGCAACATCATCGCCGACGCGATGAAGAAGGTTGGCAAGGAAGGCGTGATCACCGTTGAAGAAGGCTCGGGCCTGGACAACGAACTCGACGTCGTCGAAGGCATGCAGTTCGACCGCGGCTACCTGTCGCCGTACTTCGTCAACAACCAGCAGTCCATGGCGGCTGACCTGGATGACCCGTTCATCCTGCTGTACGACAAGAAGATCTCCAACGTGCGTGACCTGCTGCCCGTGCTGGAAGGCGTGGCCAAGGCTGGCAAGCCGCTGTTGATCGTGGCCGAGGAAGTGGAAGGCGAAGCCCTGGCCACGCTGGTCGTCAACACCATTCGTGGCATCGTCAAGGTCTGCGCCGTGAAGGCACCGGGCTTCGGCGACCGTCGCAAGGCGATGCTGGAAGACATGGCCACCCTGACCGGCGGCACCGTGATTTCCGAGGAAGTCGGCCTGTCGCTTGAGAAGGCCACCCTGAAGGACCTGGGCCGCGCCAAGAAGATCCAGGTCACCAAGGAAAACACCACCATCATCGACGGTGCCGGCGACACGGGTGCCATCGAAGCACGCATCAAGCAGATCAAGGCGCAGATCGAAGACACCTCTTCGGACTACGACCGCGAGAAGCTGCAGGAACGCGTGGCCAAGCTGGCCGGCGGCGTGGCCGTGATCAAGGTCGGTGCATCGACCGAGATCGAGATGAAGGAAAAGAAGGCACGCGTCGAAGACGCCCTGCACGCCACGCGCGCCGCAGTGGAAGAAGGCGTGGTACCGGGCGGCGGCGTTGCGCTGATCCGTGCGTTGCAGGCCATCGGTGACCTGAAGGGCATCAACGAAGACCAGAACCACGGCATCAACATCGCCAAGCGTGCGATGGAAGCGCCGCTGCGCGAGATCGTGACCAACTGCGGCGAAGAGCCGTCGGTGGTGTTGAACCAGGTCGCGTCCGGCACCGGCAACTACGGCTACAACGCCGCGACCGGTGAATACGGCGACATGATCGCGTTCGGCATCCTGGACCCGACCAAGGTCACGCGTTCGGCCCTGCAGAATGCAGCGTCCATCGCCGGCCTGATGATCACCACCGAAGCGATGGTGGCTGAAGCGCCGAAGAAGGATGAGCCGGCTGCCGGCGGCGGCATGGGCGGCGGCATGGGTGGCATGGGCGGCATGGATTTCTGATCCGGCCAGGCCCGTTACATGCAATATGAAAAACCCCGCCGCGAGGCGGGGTTTTTCTTGGTGTTTCGGTTGACCCAAGCCTCTGATTCCTAAAGGTTTGGCGAAAAACTATGGTGCCTGCCCAAGATGGGCTTAAGTCGCAGGCTGCCTTGCATACAGCACAAAAATAACTCTATATTGCAGACAGCCTTTAATACAGAACGAAATCCTGCCCATATGCAAGGCAAGCTCATATGAATGCGCAAGATCCGCTGGGGGCGAGCAATGTCATGCGGCATCGTGCGGGGCGATATATCTCACAGCCCACCGGCTACCGCGCCTTTGTTCCTGCATCGCTCCCCCCGCAGCCACTCCCGCACTTGATAGGCGAACTGCAGACCTTGCTGTCGCATGCAGACCGTGCCTTGGGCCGCCTTGATGGTTCCATCCAGACCTTGCCCAACCCGGATCTGTTCGTCTTCATGTATGTGCGCAAGGAGGCAGTGCTGTCCAGCCAAATCGAAGGCACGCAGAGCTCTCTGCAGGATCTGCTGGCTGCCGAGGCACAGATCCTGGCACCGGATAGGCCACGTGATGTGGACGAAGTGGTCAATTACGTCAACGCAATGAACTACGGCATATCACGGCTGCAGGAACTGCCGGTGTCGGTACGCCTGATCCGCGAAATCCATGAGCGTCTCTTGCAGGGTGTGCGCGGCATGCGGCTGACACCCGGGGAACTACGTCGTTCTCAGAACTGGATCGGTCCGGCGGGCTGCACTTTGAACGAAGCGATCTTCGTACCGCCGCCTCCGCATGAGGTACCCGTTGCACTGGGTGCGCTGGAGAATTTCCTCCACGCCGAAAGCGAGTTGCCGCAGTTGGTCCAGATAGGTCTGGCGCATGCACAGTTCGAGACTATCCACCCCTTCCTCGATGGCAATGGCCGCGTGGGTCGGCTGCTGATTACATTCCTACTATGCCAGCGCGACATTCTGGTGAAGCCGGTATTGTACCTGTCCCACTTTTTCAAACAGCATCGTGCCGAGTACTACGAGCGGCTGCAGGCGGTACGCGACCGGGGCGACTGGGAGGGTTGGTTGGCATTTTTCCTGCGCGGCGTAGCCAGTGTCAGCCGCGAGGCGACCGAAACCGCGCGACGCATCCTGGCGTTGCGTGAGGATCATCGTGCGCGAGTGACGACGGGCCTGGGCCGTGCTGCCGGCAATGGTCACAAGGTTCTTGAGCACTTGTATCAACGCCCCATTGTATCGGTGGCCGATGTGGAGACATTGACCGGCACTTCTTACACGGCCGCCAATGTGCTGGTCTCGCGCTTGGTGGAGCTGGGCGTGCTGGTGGAAGCCACTGGCTACCGACGTAACCGGTTGTTTCGCTACCAGGCCTACATAGATCTGTTTGGCGAACGTGGCGATGAGGCACAGGAGACTGCGTAGTTACCCGGATGGTGGGCTTTGCACGGATCCACACAGCACTGCACGCCAAGCAATACCGAAAGGCCCGCCACGCGCGGGCCTTTCGTTTATGTGAGACGGCCCGGTACTCTAGGCATGTTTCCACGCACCGGGTTTCCAATGATCGGCAGCAAAGCGCTTTCCGTAACGCCGTTGCTGCGCATGTTCGCGTTGCTGTGCCTGGCACTGCTCAATGGCTGTGCGGTGGTATCGGTCAAGGAAAAAGGCGCGACCGAGGCCGACTTCGCCCGTCGCGCGGACGTGCTCAGCACCGGTCGCCTCAGCGCCGACGCCAGCGCGAACCTGGCCATCGCCGGGCTGTTGGTGGACAACTGCCAGCGTGAACCCGAACCCTGCGCGGCCGTCCTGCGTGAAGCGGTGCCGGAGGAAGCCTGCCTGGCGACGATGGCGGAAGTACGTACGCTGCGCATGCAGGCGGCCAGTGAGCGCAACGCCATGCAGGCTGCGCCTGAAATTGCCGCGCATGAAGCCATCGACGTAGCCCGCTGGGCCTACGCCTACTTGTTCATGACCCAGCGCACGCCCGAGCAACGCGTGTTCGAAGTACGCCAGGAGCGCGTGCTGCGCCTCTACAACCGTGCGGTGGAAGTGACCGCGCAAGCCTTGTTCAATCTGGCGCGTTCGCGTGGCCAAACCCCCAGCCAGATGCAGAACGTGCATAACCTGCGCCTGGGCGTCGAACTCCACGGTTTCGATGACGAGCGCGGCACCATACCCGAGTCCTTGCTGGCGTCGGACACGCTGGGTTTCGAGAACCTGCGTGCGGTGTTCCGCCGCGATGGTTTTGGCAGCAACCTGGTGGCGGTGTTCCCGCGCCCGGTCGATGGCGTGGTTGCGGATCCAGTCGTCATCGAGACAGCGAACGCAGCGGCGGCACTGGCAGGGGATGAGACGGCCGAAGCGGTTGAAGTCGTCGACGTGGACGCTGCGCAGTTGCCGGTGGATGCAGTGGCAGTCAACACGCCACCTGCACCGCCCTCGCGTCCGCCCTTCCGCGACACGCGCTTCCTCTCGGTCACCAGCACGTTGGGTTTCAAGGGCGATACCTTGGCCGAAGTATTGGCGACCGAAGACGTGACCCTGGATGTCTTCAATCCCTACCACCACGACAGCAAGACCATCGCCGGTCGCACCGTCCCGCTGGCGGCGAATTTCTCCGCCGCCTATGGCGTGTGGCTGGCGCGTTCGGAACTCGCGCGCCTGAGTCTGTCCAGCCTGCTGCGCCCGAAACAGACGCGCCCCTTCGCGCCACGCGTCTACCTCAACCAGCCCTACGATCCCGACAAGCGCGTGGTGGTGCTGGTACACGGTCTTGCCAGTAGTCCCGAGGCGTGGGTGAACCTGGCCAACGAATTGCTGGGCGAGAGCGAGCTGCGCGACCACTACCAGATCTGGCAGGTGTTCTATCCCAACAACCTGGGCATCTTGGCCAGTCGAGCGCGCATCGACGAAGCCTTGCGCATCACCTTCAACCATTTCGATCCCGAAGGCGTGCATCGCGCCAGCCAGGAGGCTGTGCTGGTCGGCCACAGCATGGGTGGGGTGATCTCGCGGTTGCTGGTCAGCAACAGTGGCGACCAGGTCCTGCAACGCTCGTTGCAATCACTGCCGCCTGACCAGGCGGCTGCACTTGCGAAAGAGCCACGCGTGCAGGAACTGGGCGTCTTCGAGCCGCTGCCTTACGTGGGCCGTGCGGTGTTCCTGGCCGCGCCGCACCGTGGCGCGGAACTCAATGATGCCTGGCCGATCCGGGTCGTGCGGCGTGCGATCCGCCTGCCGTTCGAGGTCCTGAATGAAGCCTCCGACCTGTTCCAGCGCAACAGCCTGGACGAAGCAACCCTGCAGCAGGTCGGCTTCCGTGCGGGCCGTCCGTCCACTGGTCCGGACGACCTGAGTCCCGGCTCGCTGTTCATGCAGGCCACGTCGGACTTGCCCATCAAGGCGGGCCTGCCGTTCCACACCATCGTGGGGGTTCGTGATCCTTCCGTGCCCTTGGCGCAATCCAGTGATGGCGCCGTGCCGTACGCCAGCGCGCATTTGGCTGATGCAGTATCGGAGAAAGCGGTCATACCCTCGGGCCACAGCGTGCAGGAAACTCCCGGCGCCATCATGGAATTGCGACGCATCCTGCGGCTGGACATGGAAAGCAGTGCCACGCCGTAGTAACGATGTAGGAGCGATGTAGGAGCGACGTAAGTCGCGATGAAGCTTTCCCACGAACCCCGCATCGCGACTTACGTCGCTCCTACGACGTTCTTGCACGATCATCTCCCTGGTTGCATCTGAAACAGTCGCGCGCGGTAAATGCCCGTGGTATCTCTGTCGCCCATGAACCTGTCTTCCGCCCTCTTTATCCGCTGGTATTACCGCAACCCAACGCCATCGGCGGAGGAAGGGCAGCGTTCGTTCTAGGTGTGACACCAGAAGAATTCCCCTGAAGCCGCCGGCACAACTGGCGGCTTTTTTATTGCCTGCAATACCGCAAACCTTATTGAACTGGAGAACCCGCATGGCCCCCCATACCGACGATCTGCGCATCCGCAAGATCGAAGCACTCAACACCCCGGCCGAGGTCATCGCCGAATTGCCTTGCGACGATGCCGTCTCCGAAGTGGTGTCGAATGCACGCCAGGCGCTGCACGACATCCTTCACGGCCATGACGACCGGCTTGCGGTGGTGATCGGGCCGTGTTCCATCCACGATCCAGTCGCAGCGATGGACTACGCGCGTCGCCTGCGCCCGTTGCGCGATGCCTTGGGCGGCGAACTCGAAATCGTGATGCGCGTGTATTTCGAAAAACCGCGCACCACCGTCGGCTGGAAAGGTCTCATCAACGATCCCGACATGGACGGCAGCTTCCACATCAACCGTGGCCTGCGCACCGCGCGCGGCTTGTTGCGCGACATCAACGCACTGGGCTTGCCGGCCGGTTGCGAATACCTGGACATCATCTCGCCGCAGTACATCGCCGACCTCGTCGCCTGGGGCGCGATTGGCGCACGCACCACCGAAAGCCAGGTCCATCGTGAAATGGCCTCGGGCCTGTCGTGCCCGGTCGGTTTCAAGAACGGCACCGATGGCAACGTGAAGATCGCGGTGGATGCGGTGGGTGCGGCGGCGCATCCGCATCATTTCCTGGCGGTGACCAAGGATGGCCGCTCCGCCATCGCCGCGACGGCAGGCAATCCGGATGGGCACGTGATCCTGCGTGGCGGCAAGACGCCCAACTTCGATGCGGACAGCGTCGCGTCGGCCAGCGAGGTGCTGTCGAAAGCGGGCCTGCCCGCGCGCCTGATGATCGATGCCAGCCATGCCAACAGCGGCAAGAATCCCGACAACCAGCCCAAGGTCATCGAGGACATCGCGCTGCAGATGGAAGCGGGCGAGACGCGTATCGTCGGCGTGATGGTGGAAAGCAACCTGGTCGCCGGGCAACAGGCCATGGTCGCGGGCCAGCCGCTGGTCTACGGGCAAAGCATCACCGACGGTTGCATTGGCTGGGAGGACTCGGTGGCCGTGCTCACGCGTTTGGCACAAGCGGTGCAACGTCGCCGTGAGTTGCGGGTGTCACGCGCCGCCTGATCCGCTTTCTTTGCGAGGCATGTCCACCCTGCATGACATCAGCGTGCAGTGACTGGCTTCAAGCGGGGCTATCGTCATTGCACTTTCCGGTCCGCGAACAGGGATCTGCAAGGCAGCCCGGTTCAACGTTGGTTGATCGCCGACATGCGTGTGCTCCTCGGATCTGGGTGTCGGCTGTGATCGCATCGTTACAGCGCTTGCAGTCCGTCGCTTGAGTGCCGAACAGCCCTGCATGGCTGCATTTCCAAGTGGCGAAAATAATGCCATGCCTCACAATAGATGAGAGGCAGTCAATCTTCCGCGCTTGCCGCTCTACAATCAGGCATCAATAGTCGTGATCGAACATGCGCTCGCTGGCATGGCGAGTCGCATGATGGATGGTCAGGCGCCTGCCTGGGGGATGTGCACGGATGCTTGCTGCGTGGAAAACACTTCGTGGTTGCTGGTCACTGACGGATGCAGGTGCGGATGCGCAATCCCTTCTGTTGAACCGGCAGCTTCGCAACCTGTTCCGTGTCGTGCCGATCTATGTGCTGTCCAACCTGATCAGCGGATCGCTGCTGGTGTTCGCAATGCGATCCTACCTGCCGCTTGCAGGCACGCTCGCGTGGTTCACTGCATTCGTGCTGGTGCATGCGGGATGGGCCCTGCACGCATTGCGGAAAGAGCACATCGCAAGGCATTCGTCACCGGATTCCCATTCCATCGGCGATCTGCGCGTATCTGCATCCTGGTGTGCCTTGGCGGCCGTCACCTGCAGCGTGGCTTTCTACCTGGGCACGCCGCTGGCAGCGGACGAGGGCTCGCGGCTGCTGCTGGCCGCCTATGTGCCTGGCCTGATCGCAACCGGCGTGTTGGTGGGCATCACCACGCCGCTGATTTCCATTGTGTGGCTGGTGGTGATGACGGTGGGCGCCTGCCTGATGGTCGGCAACCTTGATTTCCTGCTGCAGGGGCTGACCATCGGCATGTTGATCTGGTACGCGGCCATGCTGGCCGTGGCCCTGTTGTTTGCATCGCGCATGTTCGTTGCGCGGACTGCGGCGGATCTTGAGGCCGAGAACGAACGTCAAGTGGTGGGATTGCTGCTGGGTGACTTCGAGGAAAATGCCAGCGACTGGCTGTGGGAATGCGACAACGCGGGCTTGCTGACCCGCGCGAGTGCGCGACTGGCCAGCGTGCTGGGACGCACGCAATCCAATGTCATTGGCATGCCATTGGCGTCGCTGTTCGCCGCGCATCGACTCATCACGATTCCATCGGACAAGGAGGTAGGCGTTGGCGCGTTGCAACAGCGGCTTGCGGGTACTGGCGCTTTCAGCAACGTCATCGTGGAAGCGCGTGTTGGTGGCACGCAGCGAAGCTGGAAGCTCAGCGCGAAGCCGCTGCTGCATTCGGATGGAAAGCGGGCGGGTTGGCGCGGAGTGGGCAGCGAGGTGTCCGATGCCAGGGCAAGGGAGGCGGAAGGAATAGGCCGCGAGCGCCACTTGCATCATCTCGCCACCCACGACGTGCTGACGGAACTGCCCAATCGAAGGGCTTTCCTCGAAGCGGTGTCGCGGATGCTGGAAAACGCAGGGCATGGCCCAACGACTTCCAACGCAATGGCATTCATCGACCTGGACAATTTCAAGACGGTCAACGACACGCTTGGCCACAGTGCGGGCGATGTGGTGCTCAGGAGCGTGGCGACGCGGTTGCGGCGTGCCTTGCATCCCGGTGATTTCCTGGCGCGGCTGGGAGGCGATGAATTCGCGATCCTCATGGCCGGTCTGTCCGGCCACGATCCGCTGGACGAAATCCAGGACCGTGCACAACGCGTGCTGGAACAGCTTCGCACTCCCGAGACCATCGAGCAGTTCCGCATCGACGTGCGTGGCAGCATTGGCATCACCCAGGCGCTGGCCGCGCCCGAGAGTCCGTATGAATTGATGCGACGGGCGGACATCGCCTTGTATGTCGCCAAGGACTCGGGCCGCGACAATTTCAAGATCTACGAACCGGCGATGAGTTCGCGAATGACCCATCGCTTGTCCACGGTAAGTGACCTGGCCGGCGCGCTGGAGCGCGGTGAGCTCGAGGTGGTGTACCAGTGCATCGTCGAGCTGGACAACAGCAAGATCGTGGGCTGCGAAGCGCTGCTGCGCTGGCACCATCCACGCTATGGACTGATACCTCCTGCCGAGTTCATACCCGCGGCCGAGGAGTCCGGTTTGATCGTTCCCATTGGAATATGGGTGCTGCAACAGGCGTGCCGCGATGCCATGCAGTGGCCAGAGGGCATCGGCGTCGCGGTGAACGTATCGGCGATACAGGTCGGCAGCCCGTTGATCGTCGAGTCCATCGTGGAGGCCGTACGTGCCACCGGCATCGATCCTTCGCGGGTGGAGCTGGAGATCACCGAGTCGGCGATCTCGCGCGATGACCAGGTGGCGCGCAACGTGCTGCAAGGCCTGCGCGAACACGGGTTCCCGTTGGCCATTGACGATTTCGGCACGGGCTACTCGTCGATGGCGCAGTTGCGGGAGCTTCCTTTCGATACCCTTAAGCTGGATCGCTCGTTCGTGACCGGCCTGGATGGCGAGCGAAGCAGTGCATCGAACGCCATCATTTCCTCGCTGCTGCACCTCAGCCGGTCCATGAACATGTCGGTCATCGCAGAAGGCGTTGAAACCGGTGGCGAGTGGAAGGCCTTGCAGGAGCTGGGCTGCCAGTACGGGCAGGGCTACCTGTTCGCAAGGCCGCAATCACAGGGACGGCTGCTGTCGATCCTGCGGTCGGGCTACCTGGATGTCGGCCAGGCATAGATAGGTGGGGCACGCCCGCCCGCCGCAGCATCACGTGGCGTGCAGGCTTCCCGCAGGGGAGGTGGCTGAGGCATGCTGGCGACATGAAGCTTCCCTATGCATCGCACCGGTACGGACGTTGGGCATGGCGCGCGCTGTTCGGATTGGTAGGTCTTTACGCGCTGTACCTGGTCGCCGGCAACGTGTTCCTCAACACAGCGCTCGGCCCGTGGTCAGTGAACCGCAAGCCCGAAAAATTCGAAATCCACTGGGGGGGTGGCAGCACCTGGTGGCCGGGGCAGGTGTCGGTGTCCGACGTGAAGCTGAGGGGCCATGTGCGACGCACCGAGTGGTCGCTGCAGGCCGAACAGGCCAAGGGGCAGATCAGCCTGTTGCCACTGTTCCGCAAGGAATTCCGCATGCCCCATGTAGCGGCCACTGGCCTGAGTGGCGGCACCGGGCGCGCGTCCAAGGACATGCCCAAACCCGTGCCGCGCCCGGGCGGCTGGACCCTGCGTTTCGACCGCATCGTCGGCGAGGACGTGCGGCGCGGGACGTTTGGCGCGCTTGTGCTGGAGGGCGATGGACGGGCGGAATTCGGCTTCGTCAAGCAGATGCGCGGCGGGCCGATGGAGATACTGCCCTCCACCGCAAGATTCACCGGTGCACGCCTCTCGAACGCTGGCAAGGAGCTGCTGCGGGACGGCGCCATCAACGCTCGGTTCGCCATGGACAAGCATCGCAGCGAGGACGCACCGGGCCTCGACAAACTTGCGCTTGTGGATGCCGAACTTGCGCTTGACGGCCTGACGGCTGGGCTTGATGTGTCGCTGGGCGCGGACGACAAGCTGGTGATGAAGACCTTGCCGGGCGAAGGTGCTGCACACGCCAAGCTGGCTTTTGCACGTGGCGTGCTCAAGCCCGGCAGCACGGCCACCTGGAACATGCCGTTGACCAGCACCGATGGTGCCGGTGTTTCGCACAGCGATGCACTGCAGTCCACCCTGGTCGTGGATCGCGACATGCACCTGACCGCCAAAGTGCCACCGCAGGCAGGTGGCGTGCTGGGCCTTGACGCTGATCTGCGCGTGCAGGGCAACGAGGTGCCGTACAAGCAGCTGGCAAGCCTGTTGCCACGAACTTCCGGACATGTGAAGGGGCAATGGCGTTTTGCTTCATTGCGCTGGCTCGAAACCTTTTTCACCCATGCGCCGTGGTTGTCACTGGACGGTGCGGGCGATGTCGCGGTCGACATGCAGGTGGTCGATGGCGAGATTGCGTCAGGCAGCACGTTCAGCGTGCCGGAAATCGTCGTTGTCGCCGAAGTGATGGACAACCGCATCGAAGGCAAGGCGCGGGCAGATGGAAGTATCAGTGCAGGCCCGACGGGCGAACTGCAGCCTGCGATGAACATAGTGATGGAGCGCTTCACCATCGCCGCCAACGACAACCTGCGCGTGCCCTACCTGCAAGGCCGCGACCTGCGCCTGGACCTCAGTACCGGCGAAGCCCTGGGCAAGGGTGCGGTAGCACTGGGCGATTCGCTGCGCGCGCGCCTGGCGTTCAGCGGCGCGCAGTTGCCCGACCTGCGCGTCTACAACCGTTACATGCCCAATCCGCACCTGCGCTTCGAAGGTGGATCCGGCACAGTCAGTGGCGACCTGTACCTGGACGCCGCCGGTGATGTCGGCAACGGCTGGGTACGCCTGTCCGCACGCAAGGCGCAGATGCGCATGGCCGGCATCGCCCTGCGCGGCAATATCGACATCAATACCCAGTTGCGCCGCGCCGACATGGCGAGGCGCAGCTTTGCTGTGGATGGCAGCACGGTGAAGATGGACAACATCAGCTTCAGCGAGCCCGGCGGTGAAACCCGCAGCGGCTGGTGGGCACGCATCAACCTGCCGCGTGCGCGCATGGACTGGAACAAGCCGCTGGCCGTCGCTGGCAGTGCCGACGTGACCATGAAGGATGTCGGTTTCCTGCTGTCGCTGTTCTCGCGCCAGCGCGAGTATCCCAAGTGGGTCTACAAGCTGGTCGATTCCGGACAGGCGCAGGTGAAGGGCAAGGTGCAGTGGAGCAACGACACCTTGTTGCTGGACCAGATCGATGCCAGCAACCAGCGGTTCGACCTGCTCGCGCGCATGCGTCTCCGGGGACAGAGCCGCAATGGCAGCCTGTATGCCAAGTGGGGGCCTTTGAGCATGGGCGTGGAGATGGATGGCACCAAGAGTAAGTTCCATCCGATTCGTGCCAGGCAGTGGTACGACGCCCAGACCCTGCGTTGAATGCAATGCGTACGCATGCCGCACAGGGAAGCGTGCGCGTGGAATGAGTGATACGCCTATTCAGTTTTGATCGGATGATGAAGCTGGAAGGCGGCTTGATGACACTGCCTGCTGCCCCCGATTTCCGGCAGGCCCATGCAAACAAGGCATGTAATCGTTCTCATGGAATTGCCGCGAACGGGCTTCTACTGAACCCTCCAGTACTGTTTTGCAGTGCAGCGTGCAAGACATGTGAAGCGTCCTTCACGATGCGCCCGCATCCCGACGTGGGGGAGGGAGCAAGCCCGCAATAGCCTAGCTGTTGCGGGCTTTTTTATGCCTGTCGTTTTTCGTGGGGCAGTCGGCCGGACTCAATGTCCGCCGCTCCTCATCCGTGCTGCATGCGCTGCCAGGTCTGCCGGATGATGCTTTGGCCGCGCGACCACTCGAGGCGCTGCGCCGCCGGCAGGTGGCTTTCATAGCGTTCCTTGAGCGCCGGCAGCAGTGGCTCCAGTGGCGAGCGGTAGTGCAGCAGGAAAGCGTCGTAGCCGAACTTGAGCGTCGGCTCGTAGGCATCGAACTTCCAGCCGGATCGGTGGAATCCCTGCTTCTCGTAGCAGCGTCGCCAGTACGCAAGCTCCGCTTCGATATCAAGCATCACGTCTTGTGATGGTGCATGGTCAGTGTGCGCGGAGTCCATGACTCCCTCCCGCTGCGAACAATGGTTCCCCCTGCTTGTCCAATTTTCCGGCATCTTGGTAAAAATGTCGTGACGCAAAAGTTGCAGTTCCATGGCGTTCACAGCTGATAACGTGAACTGGATTACCAATCCGGGCGCCATTCGTCGGAACACCTGCACACGACACGGCGTTGCAACATCGGTTGGCCATTCTTCGTCGCCCGATCGACGCCGCGTGGATGCCGCGGGTGAGGAGCAACGTCGTGGACCGTGTGAAATTTACCGTCGCGCCGCTCTACAACGGCTGGCAAGTGCGCGATGAACTCAGGAATCGCGACTGGTGCGTGCGGCTGGAGGATGCCGTGATTGCCGCCGATACGCTGGCGCAGGCGCTGCATGCATTGACCGGCAAGCCAACCGGCATCGTGATTGACGACGGCAGCGGCCTGCAGACCGAATGCAGGCGGCATGGCTGACCGGGTAGCGTGGTGCCTGCACGGACCCGCTTATTCCAGTCCTCTTATTCCAGTAGGTCGCGCAGCGCAGCTTCCAGTTCGGGGTGTTCGAAAACGAATCCCTCCGCCTGCGCACGCACTGGCACGACCTGCTGCCCGGTAAGCAGCAAGGTCGACATCTCGCCGAACATCAGTTTCAGTGCGATCGCCGGTGTGGGAAGCACCGCGGGACGATGCAACACCTTGCCCAGCGTATGCGCCAAGTCGCGGTTGCGCAGCGGATTGGGTGCGGTGCCGTTGTAGGCACCCTGGGTATGTTCGTGCTCCAGCAGCCACAGGATCAGTCGCACCAGGTCTTGCCGATGCACCCAGCTCATCCATTGCCGGCCATCGCCCATGGGGCCGCCCGCGCCGAGCTTGAAGGGTGGCAGCATCTTCGCCAATGCACCGCCGTCCTTGCCCAGCACCACGCCAATGCGCACCGTGCACACACGCAACCCCAGTGCCTGTGCAAGCAGGGCCTCGGCTTCCCAGTCGCGGCAGAGCTGTGCGGCGAAATCACTTCCCGCCGGTGCATCCTCGTTGACGGGTGCATCGTCGCGCGGTCCGTAGTAACCAATCGCGGAACCGGACACCAGTACGCGCGGCCGCACGGGCTGTGCTTCGATCCATTGCAGCAGGCGCTGCGTGGTGCCGATGCGCGAGTCGCGGAATTCCTGCTTGCGTTGGGCCGTCCAGCGTCCGTCCGCCAATGGCTCCCCGGCCAGGTTGACCACGGCCTCGATCGGGCCGGCTTGTTCGAGATGCTCGATGGATTGAACACCGGGCATTTCCACAGCAGCCTTCGCCGGACTGCGGGTCAGCACGCAAGGTTCATGCCCTGCGCGAACGAGTTGCTGGCACAGCGCCCGCCCGATAAAGCCCGTGCCGCCGGTGACAAGTACATGCATTGACTGGAGTCCTGCTAGACAGGCGCCGAGTGTAGCCATGGCATGTATGCGCGACGCGAAGACCGCGACCGCGCGCTGCACCCGGCGTGCGAAGCTAGCGGCATCGAAACTTCTTGGGGGACGCAGCGCATGGAACTTGGAATGATTGGCCTGGGACGCATGGGCGCCAACATGGCCGAACGCCTGGTGCGTGGCGGTCACCGCGCGGTGGGCTTCGATCCCAGTGCCGAAGCGCGAACGCGCGCAGGCGGCCAGGGCATCACGCCCGTGGCCACGTTGGCGGAGCTGGTGGACCAGCTCGCTACACCGCGCGTGGTATGGATGATGGTGCCGGCCGGCCATGTGGTCGACGACACGCTGGCGCAATTGCTGCCGTTGCTGGCACCCGGCGACACGGTCATCGATGGCGGCAATTCGTTCTACAAGGACACGCAGCGGCGCGCGGCACTGCTGGCGGAACATGGGCTGCATTATGTCGATTGCGGTACCAGTGGCGGCGTGTGGGGCCTGGCGGAGGGCTACAGCCTGATGTTGGGTGGCGAGGCGGCGGCGGTGGAGCGCTTGACGCCGTTGCTGTCCACGCTGGCGCCGGGCAGTGGGCGTGGTTGGGGTCGGGTGGGGCCCAGCGGTGCGGGGCACTTCACCAAGATGGTCCACAACGGCATCGAGTACGGAATGATGCAGGCGTACGCTGAAGGGTTTTCCATCATGCAGCACAAGACGGATTTCGCGCTGGACCTCCACCAGGTGGCGGAAATCTGGCGCGAAGGCAGCGTGGTGCGTTCGTGGTTGTTGGATCTAACGGCGGATGCGTTGGGCAAGAATCCTGGGATGGACGGCATTGCGCCCTACGTCGAGGATTCCGGCGAAGGCCGCTGGACGGTGGCCGAAGCCATCGACCTCAATGTCGCCGCCCCGGTGATCACCGCGTCACTGATGGAGCGTATTCGCTCGCGCGATGACGATTCCTTCGCCGACAAACTGCTGTCGGCGATGCGCAATGAGTTTGGTGGGCATAAGGTGAGGGCGGAGTAGCAAGCAGGATGGGTTGAGCGCAGCGGCTTTCAACAACGATTACGGTCTACCCATCAGCCGGCGCTGGGGCTACCCGCATATTTGCGCTAATCCGACGTCAGGGAACCAAATCCCTGGACGGCGGTCTGTTCATCGCCTCCCTGGACCACAACGCCGCCTGATGCCTGCAGTGACTGGCACGGCGGTATTTCTTTGCGTGGCGACCACGTTCCGCCACCCCCATAAAAAAAGTTGCCACACATGAAACCTCTCGCCTGGATCGCCACGGCCCTGATCCTGTCTCCGTCGCTGTGTCTGGCTGCAACCGAGTGCAGTGACGAAAATTCGGCACTGGAAAATCCCGCGTGGCTCAACTTGCGCATGGACAATGATGCCTTTGGAAGTGAATCACAGGACCACGGCTATTCCAACGGCCTGTACCTGACCATGGTCTCGCCCGACCTAGCGGGCCGGGGCAATGATGCGTGCTTGCCGTTTCTGTCGCGCAGCGTCAATCGTTTCGTGGAGTGGACGCATCCAGGCGGCTACGAACAACAGAACATGCTGGTCGGTATCAGCCACGGCATCTACACGCCCGACGACAAGACGCGTAGCGACCTGATCGAAGACGACCGACCGTATGCCGGCGTGTTGATGCTGAGCCTTGGCTATAACGCGCGCAGCGGTGACAGTTTGCAGACCAGCCACCTACGCATGGGCATGGTCGGCCCCTCGGCGCTTGGACAACAGGTGCAGAATGCCGTGCACAGCGTGATTGACGTGCGACGCGCGCAAGGCTGGCAGCACCAGTTGCGTGACGAGCCGCTGCTGCAAGTGCTGCACGAGCGCCTGCATCGCTGGCAGCCAAGCGCCACCAGCAATGCAGATGGCTGGGGATGGGATGTGATCGGCCATGCCGGCGGCAGCTTGGGTAACTACGCCACGCATGCCAATACCGGTGCGGAAGTGCGTTTCGGCTGGCGCGTGCCGGATGACTTTGGCAGCAATCCACTGCGACCTGCCGGCGATAATACTGCGTCGCGAAATAACGCCGTGCGCCCCGGATGGGCATGGCATGCCTTCGTCAGCATGGAAGCACGCGCGGTGCTTCACGACATCACGCTCGATGGCAATACGTCTAAGCCCAGCCATTCCGTCGACAAGCGACCACTCGTCACAGACCTGGGTTACGGCGCCGTGGTCAGTCGTGGCCGCTGGAAGCTTATCTTGGCGCAGTACCAGCGCAGCCGTGAATTCGAAAGCCAGTTGGAGCCGCCGTCATTTGGAAGCTTGAGCGTTAGCCGCGCTTTTTGATACCGAAAACTTCGGTCATAGAGAAGGGGTCAGAGTGAGCCACCCCTGTTTTCTTGCTTTAGTTCGCTTTTTTCAGGTTACCGATGTAATTGATGCCCATTATTTTGAGGACCACGTTGCGGAAAGCCTTGCCTAATGGATAGAAAAGGCGGGCGCGGCGCTGGCTGCCGAAGAACCAATAATTGAGGCGGTTGAACACGCCCGACGAAGTGCTGAGCAGAGACATCATCCAGATTGCGTCTGCGCCGTAGTACATGACGTCCTTGAACTTGAGGACCATCCCTTGGTCGATATCCAGACCGGCAGCTGTGATTTCATCCATCAGCTCTCCGGGTTTGCGCGCATCCACCAGGCGCAGTTCGCCAACAGTGTCGCGAATGCGGGCATAGCGGCACCAGTTCGTGCAAACCGGGCATTCGCCGTCGTAGACCAGCCAGGCGATTTCATGCGCTTTATCAGTGCTCATTGTCGGTTCCTTCATTCACTTGCGTTTTATTCCGGCTAGGATTATCTTACACGGCAATTAACTAATTTGCTAATTCATATGCAGATCGACTCCGTATTTGAAGCCTTGGGTTCTACCCCGCGACGCAAGATACTGGCCTACCTGTCGGAGACCTCGCTGACCGCCAGCGAGATTGCCGACCGTTTCGACATGACCAAGCCCGCACTAAGTCGACACCTCAAAGTGCTCGAAAACGCGGGTCTTGTGCGCAGCGAGCGCAAGGGCCAGTTCGTGCACTACTCGCTGGCCGATAAAAACATGCTCGGCACGCTGCATGATTTCCTAGCTACCTTCTGCCCGGTGGGTGGGCCGCTTAAGCGCGAGAGTGCAGCGATGGCTAAAGCTTCCCGGAGTCGCAAATGAGCCGTGGTGCACCAGCCATCGACAACGGCATCTACGACCGTGTGCCCGACACGTGGTGGGACGAGGACGGTTTCATGGCCTTGCTGCGAACGTCAGTCAATCCGCCGCGCGCGGCATACTTCCGACGGCTGGTGCAGCCGCGCTTGGATAGCGGAACGCAGCGCCTGCTTGACGTCGGTTGCGGCGGCGGATTTCTGGCTGAGGAGTTCGCACGACTAGGCTGTGAGGTTACTGGCCTTGACCGATCCGCGCCGACCCTGGCTGCCGCCCGCGAGCACGCGCAGTGTGGCAAGCTTGGCATTGACTACATGGAAGGCAGTGCGGATTCACTCCCGTTCCCTGATGCACATTTCGATGTGGTGTCTTGCTGCGATGTACTTGAACACGTGGACAATCCTGTGGTGGTGCTTGGCGAAATTGCACGCGTGTTGAGGCCGGATGGCATGTTCCTGTTCGACACCATCAATCGCACGCTGCGCAGCAATTTGCTGGCGATCAAGATCATGCAGGACTGGCCCCTCACGCGCTTGATGCCGAGGCATGTGCACGTGTGGGAGAAGTTCATACGGCCCTCGGAGTTGCAGGCAGGCATGGCTGGACACGGTTTACGTAACCAGGAGTTCGTGGGGTTGTCTCCAGGCGGGAACCCGCTGCCGGCTGTCGCTGCCTTCTTCAAGACGAAACTGGGGCGGATGAGTTTTGAGGAACTGGGCAAGCGGGTGCGTCTACGTGAAAGCCGTGACCTTTCCATTTCATATATGGGCTATGCAATGCGAGGGCCATAGCCTAGGTTAGCTTCACCAACCCAGCGCCGTTGCCATGGTTTCGCTTGCTGGGTTGATGTAGCCAACCCAGCCTACTTTGTGGATGGGACGATGCGCGCAGTGCTTATACGCTCTGCTTGGATGGGACAAGAAGCACCCTAAGCTCGTGCAGCTGTCATGGAGAACACGCCTGTAGCGCGGAGCAGGCGGCGTGGAGAGCAACGACAAGCACCCCCAATCCCCCCATTCCGTCGCCCAAATCCCCGTTTCGTCGCGGCACCCAACACATCGGCAGGATGCGCGGGTAATCTCCACCGCATTCCAGCCGTCCGAGCCATTCCGTGAAAACCAGCTTCTTCTTCATCTTCCGCATCGCCGCCGCCTGGACCTTCGCCTACCTGGTCTTCCTGATCGTGTGGAGCGAAGTCTTCAACGGCAACGGCCCCGACGGACTGTTCTTCCTGCTGTTCGTGGTCACCCTCGGCTTCGTCATTGCCGGCGCCGTGTCCCACATCCGCCGCATCCGCCTGATCGCCGGCAAGATCGACCCCGGCACCCTGGCCAACCGCCATACCCGCCAGGTCGAAGTACCATTGGAAGCCGGCGAAGCCTTCGACCTCGTCGATGCCGCCATCCGCGAACTGCCGCGCTCCGAGGACATCGAAAGCGCACGCGACAGCCTGCAGGTGCGAGCCAAAGTCACCCGCCTCAACCCATACAGCAACAAGGCGCCGGGCCACTTCAATCCGCTGTACTGGATCCACATCAAGCGCAACCAGATACTCGCCACCGTGACACCCGGTGACGGCATCAGCAGCGTGGCCCTGGTGTGCGAGCCCGAGAGCGGCGCGTGGAGTGACTGGTTCAAGGTGGATGACGGCACCAACCTGGAGAACGCCGAAGCCATCACCCGCGCCATTTCCCGCCGCGTCGCCGAACACCGTCGCAACGAACAGGCCGCCGCGCAGCAGACCGTGACCGAAAAAGAACTCACCGTCGCCAAACTGAGCCTGCTGCACGCGCAGGTCGAACCGCACTTCCTCTACAACACACTGGCAAGCGCGCAATACCTCACCCGCAGCGATCCGGCCCGCGCCGATGAAATGCTGGGCAACCTGATCACCTACCTGCGCCACTCGCTGCCGCGGACCGAAGACTCGCTGTCCACGCTGGGCGAAGAACTGGAACGTGCGCGTGCCTACCTGGAAATCCTGAAGATCCGCATGGGCAATCGACTGGCCTTGCAGATCGAAGTGCCCGAAGCGCTGAAGTCCATTCCGTTCCCGACCATGATGCTGCAGACCCTGGTGGAGAACGCGATCAAGCACGGGCTGGAACCCAAGTCCGGCGGTGGCACGGTCTGGATCATCGCGCGCACCATCGACGACACGCTCGCGGTCACCGTGGCCGATGACGGCCAGGGTTTCAATGCGGAGAGCAGCGGTACCGGCATCGGGCTGAAGAATGTGCGCGAACGCCTGCGCCTGGCTTACGGCGGCACCGCCTCGTTCGCCATCGTCGCCAACTTCCCCAGCGGCGTCGCCGCGACCATCAACATCCCCAGCACCTCCGTGCAGGGAGGCGACCATGCTTAAGTGCGTCATTGCCGAAGACGAAGCGCTGCTGCGCGATGAACTGTCACGCCTGCTGTCGGCAGCGTGGCCCGCATTGGACATCGTCGCCGAATGCGACGACGGCGGCACGGCGCTGGAAGCCATCGCTGAGCACCAGCCCGAGGTCGCCTTCCTGGACATCCGCATGCCCGGATTGACCGGTCTCGAAGTCGCGGCGGCTGCAGCGGAAGCCAGCCCGAACACCCAGATCGTGTTCGTCACCGCCTACGACCAGTACGCCATCGATGCCTTCGACAAAGGCGCGGTGGACTACCTGCTCAAGCCGATTGCGCCCGAGCGGTTGGCGGCCACCGTGCAACGCCTCCAGGCCCGCATCACGCAGGGCAATCCGGATGCCGAATCACTGGCCGCGCTCGTCAAGCAACTGGGCGAACGCCTGCAACCCGCCGCGCTGGAGCCGCTGGTATGGATCACCGCCAGTGCCGGCAAGGAAACGCGGTTGATCATGGTTGAAGACGTGGCGTACTTCCAGGCCGACCACAAATACACCGTAGTGATGACCGCGGAAGGCGAATCACTGCTGCGCAAGCCGATCCGCGAATTGCTGGACGTGCTGGATCCGTCAGTCTTCAAGCAGATCCATCGTTCCACCATCGTCAACCTGAAGGCCATCGCGTCTATCACTCGCGATGACAGCGGCAAGGGCACGGTCAAGCTGAAATCGCGGCCCGAAACATTGACCGTCAGCCAGCCCTTCATGGCCTTGTTCCGCAACATGTAGTCGGCCTTCGGCGCACGTCGCCGAGGCCCTCCATCGAGGAAACACCATGCGCTTCTTGATGTCGCTGTTTTCATTCTTGTGCGCGTTGCTGGGTTACGATCCGCAGCCCGACACGGTCACCATGACGTTCTCTCCCGTGGATGGCATCGGGCTGCATCAGGCGAAGTTCCTTGCGAGCAACGGCAATACCCGTTTTGAGTGCCTCAGCAGTTCGACCGGCAAGTGCAACTACGTGGTGTACGTAAACCAATGCAATGCGTCCGAACCGAAAGTCGCCGAGTGCACTACGAAAATATTGGAGAAGTTCACGCTGGCCAGTGGCGATGCGCGGGAGTTCAAGGCACTGCCCGCGGCTGCCAGACACTGCCTGAGCCATGATGCGATGCCGGTTGTACCGGAGTGCGGCAAGGGTTGAGGCGTTTGGTCAGTAGAGCCTGCTTAGAGACTACTCACGCGAAATTTCCAGGATCGTCATTCCCGCGAAGGCGGGAATCCAGCGCCTTTCGTTGTAATGGGTGGAAGTCACTGGATCCCCGCCTTCGCGGGGATGACGATCGAAAAGATCACCGCTGCGAATGCATTGAATCTTCAATGGCAGTGCAAACGACCTCGCGTCGTTCCAACGAACTCTGCATGCCCCATTCCAGCATCGCCATGACCTCCAGCGCCTGCACCGGCGTCACCGGTGCCGGACTGCCGCGCACGATCGCATCGCGCAAGGCAACGTAGTACTGGCGATAGTCGCCGGGAATCCCCGGCATGCGGCTCACCTGCACGCCATCGTCGCTGGCCACATGCAGTTCACCTGAACGCGCATCCACGCCCCAGTTGGCTTCGCCAGGGATGCCACCGTCACGCAACGCGCTTTCCTGTACGTCCAGCCCATGCTTCAGGTAGCTGCCGCGTGTGCCGTGCACGGCGAAGCGGAGTCCGTTTGCGGGCACCAGCGAACCGGCATGCAGCACCACGCGCAGGGTGGGGTAGCGCAACTGCACGTGGAAATAGTCCGCTACTTGCGCACGCTCTCGCTGCAGGGCGATATCGGCGGTCACCGCAAGCGGCATGCCGAACAGTTGCAGCGCCTGATCCAGCAGGTGCGGGCCCAGGTCGTACCACAGCCCGGAACCGGGCTGGTCGCGCTCGCGCCAGCGATCGGCCACTACGGGGCGATGGCGGTCGAAGTGCGAATGGAATTCCGAGATCTCGCCCAACACTCCATCCGCGATCAGTTTCTGGACGCTGAGGAAGTCGCTGTCCCAGCGCCGGTTCTGGAACACGCTGACGAGTCGCCGCGCACGCGCCGCATTGGCAATGACTTCTCTTGCTTCCTGCGAGGTGATGGTAAACGGCTTGTCCACCACCACGTGCTTGCCTGCGGCCAGCGCCGCGTTGGCCAACGCCGCATGCACCGTATTTGGTGCGGCAATCACCACCAGGTCGATATCGCTATCGGTGAAGGCGGTGCCTGCGTCGGCGACCACCCGCATGCCGGGATCATCGGCCAGTACCTTGGTCGGGTCGCTCGACACCACCGTGTGCAGGTGCAGGCCCGGCGTGTGGCAGATCAGCGGTGCATGGAACACCCTGCCGACCAGGCCATAGCCCACCAGCGCCACGTTGAGGGTTGGTTCCACCTGCTGCTCCTGTCACGCCGCGAAGGGTCGAGGCGAGCAGTCTAATACGCCACCCATCGACCGCCTGCAGCATGCAGCACCGTGAAGCTGGCATCATGCAACGCATCCACTTGTCGCCGGGGCGGTTCCGCATGCTAGCCATATCGAAGTGCGCGGCCTTGCTCGCCACAGGGTTGTTGCTTGCCGCGACGGCCGACTGCCGTGCCGGTGACGCCGCATCGTCCGTGCCGACAGCCAGCGTTCGCGACGGCAGGCTGCAGGGTCGGCATGCGGAAGGACTGTCGGTATTCCAGGGCATTCCGTTTGCGGCACCACCCACGGGCGCGCTGCGCTGGCGCGAACCGCAACCGGTGCAGCCGTGGAACGGCGTGCGCAAGGCGGATGCATATGCCGCGTCGTGCATGCAGAAGGCCGACATGCCGGTATCGGCGGGGGGCACCACGGGTGCGCTGGGCGAAGACTGCCTGTACCTCAACGTGTGGACACCCTCGACCGGGCCCGCCGGCAAGCGCCCCGTGATGGTGTGGATACACGGTGGCGCGCTGGTGTTTGGCTCCGGCAACGTGCCGCTGTATGACGGCACTGCGCTCGCAAAGCGCGATGCGGTGGTAGTGACGATCAACTACCGCATGGGCGCGCTGGGCTTCTTCACCCATCCCGCACTGGATGGTGGGCGTGCAGCCGCAACAGCCAACTACGGCCTGCTGGACCAGATCGCCGCATTGCGCTGGGTGCGCGACAACATTGCCGCGTTCGGCGGTGATCCGGGCAACGTGACCATTTTCGGCGAGTCCGCTGGTGCGCAAAGCGTGCTCGCGCTCTACGCATCACCATTGGCCAAGGGTCTGTTCCACAAGGGCATCGCACAGAGTCCGTATGGCATTCCCAGCCACACGCGTGCACACGCACGTGACGTCAGCGTGCGGGTGTCGACTGCAGTTGGCGCTGCGGGCGCAGACGCTACCGCGTCGGAACTGCGCGCCATACCCGCCGAGCGATTCTTTGACCTGGGTGAAAAAGGACCTACGCTGGCCCCGGGCTTCATCGTCGGCGATTTGGCGGTACCGCGGCCGATCCTGCAGGCCTTCCAGAACAAACAGCAGGCGCGGGTGCCGTTGATCATCGGCAGCAACAGCGACGAAGCCACGGTAGCGCTTGCATTCGGTGTCGATCCAGCGGCGCTGATCGCGCGCATGGGCGGCGGCAGGGCGCTGGTAAAAAAGCTGTATCCCGACGTGACCGATGATGCGCAACTGGGGCGCGAACTTATGCGTGACGTGGTCTTCACCGCCTTCGCACGTCGCATCTCGTATCTTCACTCGCAGTCGGCGCCGAGCTGGCGCTACTACTTCAGCCACGTACAGGAAAACATGCAGGGCAAGGTGCCGGGCGTGGCCCATGGTGCGGAAATTCCGTTCGTCATGGGCACGGGCGACCGCTGCGACTGCCTGCCAGCAGCATTCACCGACCTGGACCGCAGGGTGTCGGGCGGCGTGGGCGACTACTGGGCAAGCTTCGCGCGCAGCGGTACGCCTGCGGTAGCGGATGCGCCACGTTGGCCGCAGGATGGCAGGAAGAACGTGCATGTCATGGAGTTCGCTGCACGCCCCATGCCACGGGAAGACTTCATGAGCACGCGCCTGGATGCACTTATCCTGACCTTGAAGGCAGCAGGCAGTGCGTGGGGAAAGCAATGAACATCAAGGCCGAGTCCGTGGACACTTCAAAGCGTGCGAATTCCCGGAAAACGTGGCCGCGGCGCATCCTCGGCTGGATTGGGTCGCTCTTCCTCGCGTTGGTGTTGCTGGTCGTGGCGACGTGGGCGCTTGGCTACACGCGCCTGCCGCCCCGTCCTGAGTTGCCTGTCGACAACGCGCTGCCCACGGCCTTGGCCACGCCGCTGGACAAGGGTATCGAACCACTCCTGTCGGCGCATGCGGGCGAGTCCGGTTTTCGCATGGTGTCCGACGGCGTGGAAGCCTTCGCACTGCGTGCCTTCAGTGCGCGCGCCGCAGGCCGCAGCCTGGACGTGCAGACCTACATCTGGCACGACGACCTGACCGGCAAGCTGTTGGCAAGTGAACTGCTCGCGGCGGCCGACCGCGGCGTGCGCGTACGGCTGTTGTTGGATGACATGGACGCACGTGCCAACAACTTCACCATGGCGGCGCTGGACGCGCACGAGAATATCGAGGTCAGGCTGTTCAACCCGTTCGCATCGCGTAGCGGGATCCTGGGCCAGCTGGCGGAATTCGCCACCAGCTTCTCGCGCATCAACCACCGCATGCACAACAAGGCATGGATCGCCGATAACCGCATCGCCATCGCCGGCGGTCGCAACATCGGCAATGAGTATTTTTCCGCCAGCGAAGCCATGAATTTCATGGACCTTGATTTCGCGATGCTGGGTCCGGCGGTGGGGAGCCTGAGCGAGTCGTTCGACCGCTACTGGAATTCCGCCGCCACCTGGCCACAGGAAACACTGAGCCCGGGCCTGGGGGATGCCGCGGCGCTGGTCTCGTTGCGCAACTCGATCGCCCGCAGCCTGGAGCAGTCGGCAGTCTCGCCCTGGGTCAAGTCGCTGGCGGGAAGCAATGCCGTGCGGCGCATTGTGTCCGGCGACCTGCCCGTGCACTGGACATCGCAATGGAAGCTGCTGGCCGATGATCCGCTCAAGGCATTGAATGACGACGACCCGCTGGCGCGTTCCGAAGTGATGCGCGGCCTGTCCGAAGCCCTGGGCCAGGCGAAGACCTCGATAACCCTGATCTCGCCCTATTTCGTGCCCGGTGATGCAGGGACGGATTCGTTGGCGAACACCGTTGCAAGCGGCAAGACAGTGTCCATACTGACCAACTCGCTCGCCGCCAATGACGTGGCCGCCGTGCATGGCGGTTACTCGAAATACCGCCCGCGCCTGGTCGATGGCGGCGTGGGGCTATGGGAATTGAAGCCCGATCCGGGCCATGCGATCAACCGCAGCCTGTTTGGTTCGTCGGGCGCAAGCCTGCATACGAAGGCTGCGTTGATCGACGATGCCACGGTCTTCGTCGGTTCGTTCAACCTGGATCCGCGATCCGTGTCGCTGAACACCGAACAGGGCGTGCTGGCCACGCATCCGGTGCTCGCCGCAGAACTTGCGCACATATTCAAGCGCTCGACCCGTGGCAATCGCGCCTGGCAAATTGGGCGCGATCCCGATGGCAAGCTGCAATGGAGTGACGGCAAGACGACGGTGCAGGCGGAGCCCGATGCAACCCTGGGTCGTCGCGTCGTTGCCCAGCTGATGCGCTGGTTGCCCGTTGATTCGCAGTTGTAGTGCCTATCGTGTAAACAGGACGCATGGGATTGTTCCATGCAACAAGGAAGCCATACGAATGAAGACGTCCTTATTTGGCGCCGCGCTGTCAGCGCTCTTGTTGGCAGCCTGCGATCCATCCGCGGATACGAAGTCGCCCGAGGCGACGCCACCGCCGGCCGACACGGCTACCGTGCACGCCCCTGATGCCGTCACCGGCCCTGTCGATGCCGCTGCGGCTACACCACCGGTTGCAGGCGACAACACCGCCGTCAATACCGCCATTGATCGCCTCCTCGGTGACCACGCCAAGTACCAGGCCGTGATCGAGGCTTACCAGAAGGCCGTCACCGACGGCGACAAGGCCGCTGTCGCGGCTCTGGTCAACTATCCGCTGGCAGCGACCATCAACGGCAAGCAAACTTCGATTCCCGACGCCATGGCCTTCGTCGGACACTATGACCAGATCATCACGCCGGCCATCGCGAACGCGGTCAAGGCACAGCAGTATTCGCTGCTGGCGGTCAGCGGCAAGGGCGTGATGTTCGGCAGTGGCGAAACCTGGATCAACGGCATCTGCAAGGCGGGCAGCGCGGATTGCAGCGAATTCGACGTGAAGGTGATCGCCATCCAGCCCGGTGCGTAGGGCCGTCGGGTGGCCAGCAGTTCCACGCGCGTTGGGCCGTGGTCGTTTACGATCGCGCCATGACGTCCACTCGAACCATCCTGTCGGCAGTGCTTGCCGTGTCGCTCCTGTTCGTCGGCATGGCCGCGGATGCGCGCACGATCTATCGCTGCGTGCGCAATGGCACGGTGAGCTTGTCGACTGCGCCGGAACCAGGCTCCAAGTGCGAAGCCAAGCAGGTGGAGGATGATCCTGGTAAGGCGCCCAACCTGTGGGGCGACATGGGCATCTTCAGCGGGACGCTGTACCAGCGCGAACAGGACGGCACGATGGTCTACGGCACGCGCAAGCTGCCCGGTGCCACCGAATACCTGAAGTTCACTGTCGAGACGCCACCGGGCGAGCCCGCGCATCCGGGCCTGGGCAAGGTGGGCAAGCCACGCCTGGACATGTATCCCAAGCAGTTCAAGGCCGCCGCGAAGTCCACGGGGGTCGACGAAGCGTGGCTGCGTTCCATTGCGCATGCCGAGAGTGGTTTCGATGCCAATGCGCTTTCACCGAAAGGTGCGCAGGGCGTGATGCAGTTGATGCCCGATGTGTCGAAGGAATATGGCGTGAAGGATCCGTATGCGCCGGGCGAGTCGATCAATGCGGGTGCAAGACACCTCAAGGCACTGCTGAAGCGTTACAAGAATGATCTCGTGCTGGTGGCCGCTGCGTACAACGCAGGCATCGGTGCGGTCACGCGTTACAAGGGCGTGCCGCCCTATGCGGAAACACAGGCCTACGTGGAAAAAGTGCAGGCCCTGCACCAGCGCTATCGCCAGGCAATGGGTACCGCGCCGCTGAAGCCGGCGGATGCAGTCCAGTCATCGCGCAAATTGTCTTCGCCGGCAAAGTAGGGCAAGTAAGCTCATGGGCGATCGGGCTTGCTACGGTTGAGCAGGGACCCGAGGCTCCAGCTCAAGCCCGAGGCTGCAGTTCAAGTAAGCGCTGAAGGGACCTGGTAAGGCAGTGCGGTTGCGCCTGTCGCCAGAATTGCTGCCTCAACATCCTGCAGACGGCCATTCTCCTCGGCGTCCACGACCAGCAGGATGTTTCCAGCCTCTATTTCGTTCTCGAACGTGCGGCGTATGGGATCGGGCACCGAAGATCCCACCAGCGCCGACACCCATGTGCCGACCAGACTGCCGCCCACTGTCAACATCGCGGCTCCAGCCAAGGTGACGCCCAGTGGCGGGAACGCAACCGCCACCAGCCCTGCCAGCAAGCCGGCACCGCCACCAGCGGCCGCGCCGCGCAGCGCGGCGGGCATGAAGTCGGTGGCCGCGTCCTTGCGGTGGTCGGGAATGGCGTCCAGTTCGATGTCTGCGCGCGCGATGAGCGACAGATTGTCATCCGGCAGTCCGGCGGCACGCGCGGCGAAGATCGCCTCTTGCGCCGCCGCGAGATGGGGAACGATGAATACATGACGAGTCTTCATGGCTGCCTCCTTTTTCGCATGCTTCACTATTACTCGTGGCATGGTTAGTCATGCGTGACGAATGGCAATCGTCGGGTGCCATCCCAGTCCAACCATGTGAACCAGTTCAACGGAGACAGAACATGCTTCCCCTCGAATCCATCCACTGCCCTTATTGCGGAGAATCCATCGACATCGCCATCGACGATTCAGTGGACCACCAGCAATACGTCGAGGATTGCCACGTGTGCTGCAGGCCGATCAACATCGCGGTCAGCGTGGACGAAGACGGCGCCATCGCCGTGCAGGCGTGGGCTGAGAACGAGGCCTGAGTAGGGCATCGCGTCAGGAAGAGTGCAGCGCTTCGGACTCGATTACCTGCATGCCCGGTGTCGGATCCAGCGCGTGGCGCAACAATGCCGTGGCGACGGATTCCGCCGGCACCATGCGGTAGCGACGCGGCAACAGCGGGCCGATCGCGCCGAGTACCTGCATGCCGAAGTGTTCCGCCGGGCGTCGTTGCGTGCGTTCGCCGCCCAGAAGTCCCGGGCGGATGAAGGCCAGCGATGCATAGCCCAGGGTGGCGAGGTCGCGTTCCAGTTCGCCCTTGGTGCGTGAATAGAAAATGCGCGAATCCGGATTCGCACCGCTGGCGGAGGTCAACACGAAGGTTTTCGCGCCGTGCTGCAGTGCCAGTCGCGCCACCGCCAACGGATAGTCATGGTCAACCCTGCGGAATGCAGCCTGCGAACCAGCTACGCGTATGGTCGTGCCCAGCGTGCAGATCACAGCGTCCGCCTTCCACCATTCGGCTTCGGTGGGCAGGTGGTCGAAATCCACCACCGGATTGTGCAGGCGTGCCTGCGCGGGCAGCGGCTTGCGGGTGGGTGCCACCAGCCCGGACACGCGCGGATCCGCCAATGCCTGCTGCATCACGGCCTGGCCCACCAATCCGGTGGCTCCCACCAACAGCAGTCTCGTCATGTGCATTCCGTCCGGGTAGCCAATCGTCGCTGCGTTCGATTGTGACCCAAGCGCATGCGCTAGAGTGTGTCTTCGCGTACATGCGTCCTGCGGAGTTCCCATGGCCTTCCCAGTCAGTCCTGTCTTCAGCTGCAGTAGCGCATGGAGTGCATGCGCATGAACCTGCCCCTGCACAACGGCTTCCTGGGTGTCATGGAGGCAGGTCTCATCGCCTTGCTGATTGGCATGCTGGCCTATGGCCTGTTGCGCTGGATCGTGCGGGCACTGGGAGGATCAACGGGGCACGCCTTGGGCTGGGCATGCGTGCTGGCGGTGGCTGTCGCGGCCGGCGTGGATGCATGGAACATGTTCTCGCTGGGCATGATGAAGCTTGAGTCGCCGTTGTATGCACGTCTGGCGCTCGAAGGCATCCACGATCCCGCTTCACTGGGCGCGCGCGTTGTCTTCCAGGTGGTGGGCGCGCTTGCCGGCGTAGGACTCGGTTGGCTGCTGTTCACCGGCGGATGGCGTGACGATGATGTGGCGGATGCTGATAAAAGCGCCAGCGGTCCCGACTGAAGCAACGACCGCGTCACGCAGTAACGGGCACGTCACCCGCGTCTAACGAACGGATAACTTGATGCCTAGCTGCTCGCAATGCGCGCGTGGTTAACGCGACGTGCATGCGCAAATCCAGGCAGGGTATTGGTTCAGCCGCTGCTTTGCATGGTGGATTCGTGCAGTCAGTAGGCACTCCCCATTCAACGGAGCAACAACATGATCAACAACCTCAACCGCAAGTCCACGCTTGGCCTCATCGCCCTCTCCGCCGCCTTTGCAATGCCGATGGCCTTTGCACAGAGTGATACCGAAGCACAGGCCACGCCGCCGCAGACCGAGCAGCCAACCCCGACCGAAGCCGCGCCGCCTGCCGAAAGCGCAACCGGTGCTGCTGACCAGTCCACTGAACAGGCCAGCGGTGCGGCCAGCACCAGCGGCAAGCCTGGTTGGGATCAGCTGGATGCCGACAAGGACGGCGCAATCAGCAAGACGGAAGCGGCCACCAATGCCGGCCTGTCGCAAATATTCGACCAGGCCGATGCCGATACCAACGGCGCGCTGACCACCGAAGAGTACAAGGCGTTCGTGAGCAAGCACTACGGCGAGCCGAAGACCAAGTAAGTCCGGCAAGCCACGTCCAGGCAAGGACTGATGGCCGATAAGGGATATCGGGTGGAAGAGGGTGGCGCAAGCCACCCTTTTCTTTACGCGCCTCGCCGCTGCTATCCTGCAAGCTGGTTGCAGTGGATGACAGACGGTGATGGGCGGGATCGAATGGATCGGTTTTGATGGCGACGACACGCTGTGGAAGAGCGAGGATTACTACCGCGCCGCTGAACTCGAATTCGAGGGCATCATCGGCCAATACATCGACCTGACCGATGCGCGCACGTTGCAGCACTTGCTGGAAGTGGAGCGACGCAACCTGAAAATATTTGGCTACGGCGCAAAGGGCATGACCCTCTCGATGATCGAGTCCGCCGTGCAGCTTACCGGCGAACGCATCAGTGCCCGTGACATCCATCGGGTGATCGAGATCGGGCGCGCCACGCTGCAGCATCCGGTCGAATTGATCGATGGCATCGCCGAAGCGGTGCAGGCCATCGCGTCGCGGCATGAAATCGTGCTGATCACCAAGGGCGACCTGTTCCACCAGGAATCGAAGATCCAGCAATCCGGGCTGGCCGACCTCTTCCATCGCATCGAGATCGTATCCGAGAAAGACACCGCGACCTACGCGCGCGTGCTGCGAGAACTGGACACGGCGGCGGACCGTTTCGTCATGATCGGCAATTCCCTGCGTTCGGATATCGAACCCGTGGTGGCGCTGGGTGGATGGGGCGTCTATGTTCCGTATCACATTACCTGGGCGCATGAGTCCGAGCACTCGATTGCCGAGGGCGAGCCGCGTATGCTGCAAGTGACGTCGGCGCATACGCTGGCGTCGGCGATCGACAGGATCACCGGCCTGGCCGGCGGCTGACACGGATTTCTACAACACTGGCATTCGCATGCCAAGAATCAAAGGAGAAGTTATGGAAAACTTTGCCCGGATGTTCATGATCGTTTGCTTTTGCCTGCTCGTCGTGGCGATGCCTGCAGCGGCAGGTCAAGCGCCCAAGGAGGCCAGCGCGTGGATGCGTGCACGTATCGCCCTGGACGCGAATGGCAAGCTGGACAGTATTGAGTGGCTGAACACAAAGCCTGGTGACCGGGTCATCACCGCGCGGCTGGAGGACGAGGTGCGTCGTTGGGAATTCGAGCCGGGTTCCGTCAACGGTGTCCCAGTGGCGACCGAAACCGGCTTGACCATGCAGGTGACGGTGAAGCCGAACGCCGAGGGCGGCATGGCGGTGGGCATCGGCAGTGCCAGGACGGGAGCGATGAGTCGGTCGCAGGATCCGCCGCGTTACCCGGTTGATGAGGCGAGGAATGGCAATCAGGCGCTGCTGGAACTCCAGGTGGACACCGACGTGTCCGGGAATGTCATCTCTGCAAAGGTGGTGGGATTCGAGGGCAGTTCGAAATCAAAGTATTCGCGCCAGAACTTCGAGAAGTCCGCCTTGGAAATCGCCAAGGCCTGGACCTTCCAGACGGAGCAGGTAGGCGGAATACGCCAGCCAGCCTCAATGCGCGTGCCCATTTCGTTTTGCATGGATGACTGGTGTGGTCGCAAGCAAGCCGAGTTGGCCTCCAGGAGCCAACTTGCGGCGGACGCCCCTGGCAACATGGCGGTGGCACTGAGCAGCGCGGTGAAGATCAAGGCCCGCACCGCAGAGGGCGATATCTGATGAAGCGCCACGATTGAAGCGAGGAGCGAGGTAATGCTGCTGGTTCCTGACCGCCCTGTAGCCCGCTTCGAAGCGCGCCGTCGCGCGCATGGAGTGAATGCCTTAGCGTTGCGCGTAGTCCTCTCGCTTTGCCTGTGCACGATCAGCGTCACGGCCGTGCACGCCCAGGAGGCCGAAGCATTCGAACCACGCAGTGGCGATGCCTGGACGGATCGCCATCTGTCCGACATCAACGCGTATGCCGCGCGCTATCCGCAGAGTTTCCTGGATGAAGTCGCGCGTTACTACGGCGTGTCCAGGGCGTATGCAGAATCGCTGGTGCAGCAGCCCGCATGGGAGCCCGCCGACGTGTTGATGGCGTGTGCGCTTGCAAAGACCTTGACCCAGCCGTGTCGTGCGGTGGTGCGCGAATGGTCGATGGATCATTCGGAAGGGTGGGCGGGCGTGGCCAAGCGTTTGGAGGACCAGCCGGATGCAAAACAGACCCGCGCGATCCGCGAGCAGATAGAAGCAAGTTATTCGCGTTGGGCGCGGCCTCTGGTGGATTGAGGTCCAACGAAAGGCTTCGCGACTTACGTCGCTCCTACGACAGCCGGTTCTACAAGATGGTTATGGTTGCTTGCGGTAGTTGATCAGCAATACCAGGTCTTCTTCGCCGGTCTGGCGGATGCCGTGGGTGCTGCCGGGCCGGGTCAGCATGGCGCTACCCGGGCCCACCTCATGGTTCTTTCCGTCGAGCGTGTAGATACCCGTGCCGCTGATGACGTAATACACCTCGTCCTTGTCGTGCTGGTGGAAGCCGATGCTGGCGCCGGGATGCAGCACGCGTTTGCGGGATTCGAAGGAGGTACCCGGTGCGTCCTTGAAGAACGGATAGGCGGTGGTTTCGCCAGTGCCGCCGTGCGGGCCGGGCTGCTTGGTCGCGATGTCACGCTCGTGGATCACCAGGGACGGATTGGCCTGGGTCGCGCGGTCCGTCAGCGCGGTGGCACGCGCGCCGCAATCGGTGTCGCGTATCACGTGGTCTTTCAAGGCAGGATCCAGCGCCTTCCAGCCTGCGACCACAAGGCAAGCCACGGTGAGTGCGCCGCTGCGCTGCAGGTGCGTGTCGTCGGTCTGGTTTTTCTCAGGCACATGCATGAAGAAATCTTTCGACGGCACGTCGCCCAGCGCGCGCAGCCAGTTCATGCTGTCGGCATTCAAGTCGATCAGGCCCACTTGCTCGCGCTTGGCCAGGTCACGCACGGACTGGCTGTAGAGCCCATGCGTATCCAGCAACTGGCCGTGGTCGAACTTGCGTCGGGCCAGTGGCGTGATCAGGATAGGAGTCGCGCCCTTCTCGCGCGCCAACGTGATGTAGCGCATCAACCATTGCGGGAAGGCCTGGGTCGGCTCGTTGTAGCGGGTAGGGTCTTCGATCTTTTCGTCGTTGTGGCCGAACTGGATCAGGAGTACGTCGCCCTGCTTCAACTCCTTGGCGATGCCATCGAACCATCCCTGCTCGATGAAGCTGCGCGAGCTGCGACCGCTCTGTGCGTGGTTGCGGACCACGAACGCATCCTTGTCGAGGTAGGTCTGCAGCTGCTGGCCCCAGCCTTCGCGCGGCGCACGGTCGGGACCGTACTGGCTGGCCGTGGAATCACCAGCGATGAAGACCTGGCGGACCGGCTCCGCCGCATAAGCGGAGCAGGCCGTGATCGAGAGCGTCAGGAAGAGTGTCAACTTCAGCATGTCGTCTCGCCTTGCAGAAAAACTGGACCAAGGATTCGTAGGAGCGCCCCCTGGGCGCGATGCTCTTGCGTCGACGTGTCGAAGAGCATCGCGCCCAGGGGGCGCTCCTACAAGGTCGTGCTCAGCGTGCCAGCCAGCCGCCGTCGACCGGGATGACGGCGCCGTTGACGTAGTCGGACGCACGCGAGGCCAGGAACACCGCGGTGCCGCCCAGGTCGGCCGGCTCGCCCCAGCGTGCGGCGGGGATGCGGTCCAAGATGGCCTTGTTGCGGTCGGCATCGGCACGCAACTGCGCGGTGTTGTCGGTGGCCATGTAACCGGGCGCGATGGCATTGATGTTGATGCCCTTGTTGGCCCACTCATTGGCCAGCAGGCGGGTGATGCCGGCGATGCCGGACTTGCTGGCCGTGTAGGAGGGCACGCGCACGCCGCCCTGGAACGACAGCATGGACGCGATGTTGATGATCTTGCCGTGGCCCTGGGCGATGAAATGCTTGCCTGCGGCCTGCGACATGAAGAAGGCGCCCTTGATATTGACGTTCATCACGTCATCCCAGTCTTTTTCGCTGAATTCCACCGCGTCGGCGCGACGGATCAGGCCCGCGTTGTTGACCAGGATATCCAGGCCGCCCAGCCCGGCAAGCGTTTCGGCAATGATGCGATCGACTGGCTCGATGCTGATCAGGTTGGCTTCGATGTTGATGAAGCGGCGGCCGAGTGCTTTCACTTTTTCTTCGGTCTCGGTCGCGGCCACGATGCCGGCAGCTGCGATGTCCGCACCGGCTTCGGCCAGCGCCAGTGCGATGCCCTGGCCCAGGCCCGTGTTGGCACCGGTGACCAGTGCGACCTTGCCTTCCAGGTTGAATGCATTGCTTGCCATGTGAATCCCCTCGGTTGGATGCGTTGCGTGGGTGTCGTGTGTAGAGCCGAGCTTGCTCGGCTGTTTTCGGGTTTCCGGGTGAGGCTTCTGCCGAGCAAGCTCGGCACTACAAAGATCGGGTAAGGCTTTAGCCGAGCAAGCTCGGCTCTACAACAATGCAGCCGGCCGACGTGGCCATTACTTGAGCTGGCAGATGTCCAGCACGTTCATGTCGGTGTAGTCCAGGTTCTCGCCGCCCATCGCCCAGATGAAGCAGTAGTTGCTGGTGCCCGAGCCCATGTGGATGGACCACGGCGGAGAGACCACGGCTTCGCCATCGGCCACCACGATGTGGCGCTGCGCGTCGGGTTCGCCCATGAAGTGGTAGATGCGGTCGTTGTCGCCCAGGTCGAAGTAGAAATAGACTTCGCTACGGCGATCGTGCAGATGGGGCGGCATGGTGTTCCACACGCTGCCGGTCTTGAGCACGGTCAGGCCCAGCAGCAGCTGCGAGGACTGGCAGGTGGCCGGCACGATGTACTGGTAGATGGTGCGTTCATTGCTGGTTTCCAGCGCGCCGCGTTCCAGCGACACCGCGTTGGCGATGGCCAACTGCTTGGTTTCGAAACGTGCGTGCGCAGGCGTGGAGGTCAGGTAGAACTTGGCCGGGTTGGCGGCGTCGCTGGAGGCGAAGCTCACGTCTGCGCTGCCCATGGCCACGTACAGGCCATCCTTCGGGCCGAGCGTGTACGCGGTGCCGTCCACGGTGACCGTGCCTTCACCGCCGCCGACGTTGATCACGCCCAGTTCGCGGCGTTCCAGGAACGGCTTGCCCGCCGCCGAAGCCGGCTCGGTCTGGCGCGGCAGGTCCACGGCCTTCGACACGGGCGAGGCGCCGCCAATCACGAAGCGCTCGTTGTGCGAGTAGTTCAACTGCACGGTATCGGCCACGAACAGGCCGCTGATCAGGTAACGGTCGCGCAGCTGGTCGTTGCTGGCGCCGTCCATCATGTCGGGGTGGGTGGCGTGGTAGGTCTTGCAGTACATGGGCGGGCTCCGGACGGGGTGTGGCGGGCTAGGTCCGCCAATGCAGGGATTGGGTGAGTCTAGACGTTTTGGCTACCGGTGTCATTTTGCATTGCGGCAGGGGTCGTGGAGCGGTAAAGGGTCAAGAGTGAATGGCCAAGTGGACAGTACGGCGACCTGGCGCTGCATCGGCCTTGGGAGGCCAATAGGGCGTCGCTGTTCCTCTTTACCCTTTGCTATTCACCCTTTTCGGCTACTCAGGTGGCTGGCAGGAATCGCGGATCACCAGGTGCGGGCGCACGCTGGCGGCGGACAGGACGGCGGCCGAGGCATCCGGCTGTACCAGCATGGAGGCGGCGATGCGGCCGGTGTCGCGGGTGGGGCGGCGCACGGTGGTCAGCGAGGGCCACAGGCGCGAGGCCAATGGGCTGTCATCAAAACCCACCACCGACAATTGCTGCGGAATGTTGATGCCCGAACGCATCGCGACCTTGTACACGCCAGCCGCCATTTCGTCGTTCCCGGTGAAGATCGCGGTCGGCCTGTTCTTGCCGGCGAGCAGTTTTTCGGCGGCGGAGACACCGGACTCGAAGGTGTAACCGGCTTCGATGATGCGTGACTTCTGCAACTCCATGCCGTAGCGCGCCAAACCGCCCACGAAGCCCGCCGTGCGTTCCAGTGCCGAGCGGTAGTTGTTGGGGCCGGTGATCAGGGCAATGTCACGGTGGCCGAGCATGTGCAGGTAATCCGCGGCTTCGGCGGCGCCGTCCCGGTCGTGGGTCACTACCATGCGCGACATGTCGTCCATGGCCACGGGCGCGATGCGCACGTAGCGGCAGCCGATGTCCAGCAGCATGTCGGCCAGCGCCTGGTCCTCGGACACGCGTGGCACCAGCAGCACGCCGTGCAGCTTCTGTTGCTGGGCGAACTTGCGCACGCCGTCGATGTAATTGGGGCTGCGGCTGTCGCAGGGATGCACCACCAGCTCGAAGCCGGAATCGCGCATGGCATCCAGCGCGCCGTATTGCAGGTTGACGATGTACTGCGCGGTCGGGTTGTCGTAGACCATGCCGATCAGGAACGACTTGCGAAAGGCCAGGCCGCGCGCCATCGGGTCGGGCGAGTAGCCGACTTCGCGCATCAGCGCCTCGACTTTCTCGCGTGTGTCCTTACGCACCAGTGGCGAGTTGTTGATGATGCGCGACACCGTCTTCTTGGACACGCCGGACAACCGCGCGATGTCATTGATGGTCGATGCCTTGCCGGATGCGGCGGCAAGTGCGGTTTTCTCGGGCGGCTTTCGCGCGGGCATGTAGGTCGGTGCCTGGAAGGTAGGGTGCGGTGGGATTCTAGTCCGTACGCTCAGTCAAGCGCGCGGTAGCGGAAATTGTGGAAACGTACCGTGCCCTCGCCGGAGGCATAGATTGCCGGCTTGAGTGCCAGGAACTTGCCGGCCACGTTGTGATGGTAGCCGGAGACTTCCATCTGCACCGGGTATTTGCTCCAGGCCTTGCCGTCGCGGCTGGAGTGGACGGTGACGATATGGCGGTTATTGGTGAGCCGCAGCCAGAGCCGGCTGCCTTCGCCCTCGGGCCGGCCCTGTGGTCGCTCGACGCCGTAGCGATGCAGGTGGAAGCCCTGGCCATCGAAACCGACGCCCGCGTACAGGCGGTCGCTGTAGAACAGCAGCACGCCGCCGGTGGCACCTGGATCCACTTCCAGCTCCACTTCGAACTGATAGGCCTGGTCACCGGCTATCACGGTCAGCGGCGACGCGTCTCGCGGTGCGTTGCCCTTGCCTTGCAGGACCAGCGCACCGTCCTTGAAGGACACGCGTTGCATTTCATCGGGCGCGGGGTTGAAGAATGCCCACTGGTGGCCGAGGCGGTCGCTGTCGAAGTCGTCGGACAACGCCTGTCCGTGCACGGTCGAGGGGTCGCTACCGCTGGGCTTGCGCAGTGGTTGGCCAAGGTCGCCACCCTTGGCCACGAACCAGCCATCTTCAGTCCATTCAATCGGGTCGAGCAGTGCCTGCCGGCCCAGTGTCCAGTACCCGTTTTCGTAGCCGTGGTACATCATCCACCAGCGCCCGTCGGTGCCTTCCACGAGGGTGGCGTGGCCGCGCGACCACCAGGGTTCGCTGCGGTCGACGGTACGCGTGATCGGATTGTTGGGCGCGTTTTCCCACGGCCCATGGATGGAACGCGAGCGTGCGGTAATCACCATGTGCCCGGTGGGTGGCCCTGCGGTACCGCCGACAGCGGTGGTCATGTAAAACCAACCGCCGTGGTGGGTGATCTTGGGGCCTTCTTGCGCATACGACTCCACGTCCCATTCCTCGGGATACTGCCAGCCGTCGTAGACGTGCTTCACTTCACCCACGGTGCTCAGCCCATCATTGGCAAGCTGCACGTAGTCGCCCGCGCTCAGGAACAGGTAGCGTTTGCCATCCTCGCCAACCGCGTGGCCGGGGTCGATGTGCTTCGGCAACTTCAGATCAATCGGCTCGCTCCACGGCCCGCGGATGTCGTCGGCCCAGACCACGTAGTTGCTGCGGCCCTGGTCGGTACGTGCAGGAAAGTAGAGGTAGTAGCGGCCTTCGTGCTTGACCAGGTCAGGCGCCCAGATCGCGCCGACGTTGGTGGTGATGGCATGGCCAATCGGCTGCCAATTCACCAGATCACGCGAGTGCCAGATCGGCAGACCCGGATACGCATCGAAGGAGGACAGGGTGAGGTAGTAGTCCTCGCCGTCCTTCAATACCGACGGATCAGGACGATCACCGGCCAACACGGGATTGAGGAAGGTACCGTCGCCGAGGTCAGCGGTTCGCTGCTGCTCAATGCCTTGCTTCCAGGGCGGAACGGGTGTCGATGATTCGTGTGCAAACAGCGTTGTGGCGGGTAGCGCCAGCGACACGCACATCATCGCGAGCCTGCAGGCGCGGACCCCCAAGGTCATGGCGTTGCGGTGGCCCCCGCCGCAATCCGCTTCTGCCACTTGGGGTAGTCCTTGTCCAGGAACTTCTGCGGCCAGGTGCCGTACCACTCGTACCCGGTGCGGCGTTCGCGCGGGATGTCCGAGTACTTCGCTACGCGCACGCCTTCACGCGTGGCCAGGACCACGCTGTTGTCCTTCAAGTCGTAGAAGCGCGCCCACAGCGGCGGGGCTTGCGGCTCTTCGACCAGGCGACGGTCAGTGCTCGAGGAATGGTGGGCGAACTTTTCTTCCGGTGCTTCGAAAGTTTCCAGGCGCAGTCCCTGCAACTGCACCTTGCGCAGCCATGCCACGCCGCCTTCGATGGCGGCAATCACGTCCGGCGAAGGTTGCGGGATGCGCATCAGGTAGCGCAACGCGGAGACAGTTTCCTGCACCACGATCGCTGGCAGTTCGAACTTGCGGCCCTGCGCGGGCCGCAAAGTAAGGTTGTCGTATTGACCAGCCCAGCCAGTCAGCACGTCACCTTGGCGCACTTGCAGTTGGAGGATGCAAGCGTCGCCCCGCTGTACTGCCTGCCGGACGCGTTCGCGCGTGGCGTCGTCAAGGAAGGCGAACGCAGACTCCGGATCCTGCGCCTTTCGCAAGGTGGCCAATACACCTGGGGTTACTTCGTCCGCAAAGGTCACGTAGGGGTGGTAGGGCTCGGTGCCAGGCACGGTATGTGGCCAGCCGCCACAGCTCGGAATCTGGTGCGCCAGTATGAAATCCAGTCCACGCACGCTGGCGTCGCGATAGCGTGTATCGCCAGTACGCGCGAATGCGTTGGCCAGGTAGTCGACCTGGGTATAGACGTTGCGGTTGTCGAAGCTGCCGCCGGTGGTGTCATTCTCAGCGGCAATGCGTGTTTGTTCCGCCTCGTCCAGGATGCGCAGGAGATCCTGGTTTTCCTTCCAGCCGCCATCCTTGCGCTGGTAACGCAGCAGGTTGTCGGCAATCTGCGCCACGTCCGATGGAGCGTAGCGCGGATAGTCCTTGCCGTGCTTGTTATGCCAGTGATTGATGCTGTCGGAGAAGCCATCCAGCGGGATGATGCTTGCATCGCCTGCTGTCGGCTCCGCGGCAGTCGCTGCATGGCAGGCGAGCGCGAGTGCCAGGCCTAATGTAATGCGCGTAATCAACGCAGCACTCCGGGCAGCCACAGCGACAGTTGCGGGAAGAACGCCACCACCAGCAGGACCGCCAAGCCGGCCAGCCAGAACGGCCAGATCGTGCGCATGCTTTCGCCGACGGTGATCTTGCCGATGGCAGTCCCGATGAAGAGCACCGAGCCGACCGGCGGCGTGACCAGGCCAAGGCCACCAGTGAGCACCAGGACCAGGCCGAAATGCACCGGGTCGATGCCATACGCTTTCGCCACGGGCAGGAAGATCGGGGTGCAAATCAGGATCATGGGTGCGAGGTCCATGAACGTACCGAGCAACAGCAGCATGACCACGATCATCAGCAGGACCATGTACTTGCTCTGTGCGAAGGACTGCAGGAATTCGACTGCGGCAGACGGCACTTGCAGGTAAGCGAGCAGCCAGCCGAAAACCGCCGCCGTGGCGATCACGAACAGGATCACACCCGTTGTACCCGCTGCATTCGCTACGGTTTCCAGGAAATCACGCCATTTCAGCTGGCGATAGATCACCACGGTGACGAACAGGGCATACACCACCGCGATGGCCGCACTTTCCACCGCAGTGAAGATGCCTGCACGGATGCCGACGAAGATCAGTGCCACCAACCCAAGGCCAGGTAAGGCCGACAGGGTGCGCAGCAACACCGCGCGCATGCCCGGGAACTGCTCCACGCCGTAGCCGCGCCTGCGTGCCACCATCCAGCCGGTGAACATAAGCACCACCGTCATCAGCAACGCCGGCACGATGCCCGCGGCGAACAAGGTCGCGATGGAAATGCCGCCGCCTGCGGCCGCAGAGAACAGGATCAGGTTGTGTGACGGCGGCACTAGCAGCGCCACCAGGGCGGCGGTGATGCTGACATTGACCGCGAAATCACGGTCATACCCGCGCTTGATCATCTGCGGGATCATGGTGCCGCCTACTGCCGACACGTCGGCGATGGCAGAACCCGAAACGCCACCAAAGAACAGCGAGGACAGGATGCTCACTTGTCCCAGGCCGCCACGCATGCGACCCACCAGCGATGCGGCAAGACTGATCAGGCGTTCGGAGATTCCGCCGCGCATCATGATTTCGCCGGCGAAAATAAACAGCGGGATCGCGATCAACGATGCCGATCCGGTACCGGCAGAGACCTGCTGCGCCAGCACGATGGTCGGAAGATCCAGATACAACAGGGTCAGCAGTGAGGCCGCTGCCAGCGAGTACGCCACCGGCACGCCGATGATCAGCAGGATGGCGAAAACCGAAAACAGGATTGCGATAGCCATGGGTCAGACGGCTCCTTCTTGCTTGGCGGGAGCGGCGAGGATCAGCAGCAGGCGATTGAGTGCGAACACGACCATCAACACGCCACTCACTGCCAGCGGCAGGAACGCGATGCTCTGCGGCAACGGTGCGCCTGCCATCTTCACGTCCAGCCCATCAAGTAAAAGCACGAAACCCCACCACGCCAGGTAGGCGCCGATCACTGCAATGACAATCGGTGCAATGGCATCCACCACGCGCTTGATGTGCGGTGGCATGGCTTCTGCCAACAGCACGAAGCCGAAATGACGATTTGTATAGACGCCGGACGCGGCGCCCATGCCCATCGCGGTGCTAAGCAGCAGCAAGGTCACTGGCTCGGTCCAGCTGGGCGAGTTGTTGAGTACGTAACGGGCAAAGACCTGCCAGCCCTGTACGACCACCAGGCCGACAAGTGCGACGGCAGCGATGGCGATGGCGATGTTGGCAAGGCGTTCCATTGCGGTTTGCAAGGGGCCGGTAACTGGTGCAGATGCGGTTTCGTCAGACATATGCGTGCCTCAAGCCTGGTCGCGGATGCGGCGATACAGCGAATCAATGGCGGGATCACGGCGGTACTCGGCCAGCAATGGTTCCGCCACGCGCCGGAACGCCGGCATGTCCACGTCGTTCATTTCCACTCCGTAGTCGATAACGGCTTGGCGCGCCGTGCTCTCGGATTCGTCCCACAGCTTGCGCATGACCGTGACCGACTCGCGCGCTGTTTCGATCAGCAGCTGCCGATCCGCGGGGGACAAGGTGTCGAAACTCTTGCGTGAAATAAGCAGCACGTCCGGCGCATACGAATGCTCGGTTCTCGACCAGTGGCCCGCGGCCTCGAAGTGGCGGCTGGAATGGAAGCTGCGGATATTGTTTTCCGCGCCGTCGATCAGTCGCGTTTCGAGCGCCGAGAATGCCTCGCCCAGTGACAGCGGAGTAGGATTTGCACCCAGCAGGCGAATGAGTCGGATGAAGATGTCCGAAGCCGGCACGCGCATCTTCAAGCCGTGCAGGTCGGCAGGCGTCCGCAGTGCGCGGCGGGTGTTGTAGAAACAGCGTGCGCCACTGTCGTAGATCGCAAGCCCGACCAGGTCGCGTGCCTGGAAGCCGCGCAGCACTTCCGCGCCGACGTCACCGTCCAGCGTGTGGCGCAAGTGGGCCACGGAATCGAACACGTACGGCAGGCAAATGGCCTGGGTCAGCGGAAATGCGTTGTTCAATGCGCCGGAATAGACGCGGGTGATGTCGATCACCCCGAAGCGCGCCATGTCGATGGCTTCGGACTCGCGGCCCAACTGCCCCGCATGGAACATGCGCAGGCGCAGGCGTCCATTGGTTTCGCGTTCCAGTGTTTCGCCGATCCAGTTGACGGCTTGTACCGTTGGATAGTCACGAACGTGTACATCGCTTGCGGTGAAGAGCTTCTCCGGTCCGTCGGCCAGGGAGGGAAGTGCAGCCGCACATGCGCCCGCTGCTCCCGCACCAAGGAAATGGCGCCGACTGATCATGCTGCCCCCGTTGAGGTGTCCGATTGAGCGACCGGTGTTGCGGCCACTGCATGGCACGCGATGTCGCCGTAGCCGTAGAAGCTGATGCGTGCCTGTTGCCCCACGCTGATGTCGTGGATGCCGGTAGCGTTGCCCGTGGCAATCAGTTCGCCTGCCTTTAGCGGCCGACCGCGCTTGGCCGAGCGCGACAACGCAAACGCGAACGCCGCGCGCAGGCCACCCGGCAGGGTAGTCGCGCCGCCGGCGCCGACCTGCTGGTCGTCGATGAAGGTCTGGCAGGCGAGTTGTGGCTCGGGGATGGCATGCCAATCCGGGATTTCCGCGCCCAGGATCAGGCCATTGTTGTTACCGAAATCCGATACGACCACGCGCGGCCCCAGGATGTTGATGGTGGCCAGCGGGCTGCTGGCGATCTCCACGCCTATGTGAAGCGTTGCCGGGAACGCGGCCGCTTCCTCCGCAGTCCACTCGGTCTTGCCGGCCGGCGCATCGGCCTGCAGGCGCAGGACATACTCGGCCTCGACCGCGGCAAACCCACCCACGAACACCGGAAACCCGGCATTGCCACCGGTAGCATCCAGAAGCGCCCTGGCGAAAATTGGCCCCAGCAGACGCTCGTCGCCGGAGGCATCACGCTTTTCGGCGGCGATATAGCCCACCTTCCAGCCCACGACCTGGTCTGGCCAGCGCCCGATGGCGTGATCCTGGACCTGGTAGGCGGTCACCAGGTCGTTCGGGATGCTGCCCGGGAAGTCGGTCAGCGAGGCGCCCTGCAGGCGTGCCTCGACGAAGCGCCCGGCGATGTCCGCCAGCGCCGCTTCTGGTTGCAGCGATCCAGCCGGAATGCTGTCGCGATTGCTCAAGTGGGCTCTCCCCAATCCGTCTTGTTTTGTTGCAGTGCCAATGGACAGCACGGGTCGATGGCTTGTATATGGTAAACCGGTGTCATTTACAATACGCACTGCCGCAAATCCATACTGGTCCCGGCGGCATATATCTACTCCTGGGAGGGAGACTCATGCATTCCATCCGCGCCCTGCGCATGACCCGATGCGGTGATCGCATTTCCATGGCTCTAGCCATTTTCCTGTTGGGTTTTGCCGGCATCGCCGTTGCTGCCGATAGTGCGGCACCGCTGGCGTTCCCCGGTGCGCAGGGCTGGGCTGCGCATACGCCCGGTGGGCGTGGAGGCAAGATCATCCGGGTGACCACGTTGGCCGCGGAAGGGCCGGGTTCGCTGCGCGAGGCGCTCGACACCAAGGGCCCGCGCATCGTGGTGTTCGAGGTCGGTGGGGTAATCGACCTCGGGGCGAAGTCGCTGAAGATCCGCGAGCCGTTCCTGACCATCGCTGGCCAGACCGCGCCGCAGCCCGGCATCACCCTCATTCGCGGCGGCATAGACCTCAGTGCGCACGACGTGATCATCCGGCACATCCGCGTGCGCGCGGGTGAAGCTGGCCTGGCGAAGATGGCCGGTACCGATTTCGATTCGATCAGCACCATCGGCGCCTCCAACGTGATCGTCGATCATTGTTCGCTGACCTGGTCCACCGACGAGAACCTGTCCGCTTCCGGCACCCGCTTCAAGGGCGACACCCCGGAACAGTGGCGCGCTGGCACCTCGCACCGCATCACCTTCAGCAACAACATCCTCGCCGAAGGCCTCGGTTACGCGACGCACGCCAAGGGCGAGCATTCGAAGGGTTCGCTGATCCACGACAACGCGCGCGACATCCTGATCATCGGCAACCTGTATTCGCAGAACCGCGAACGCAACCCGATGTTCAAGGGAGGCACCCAGGGCTGGGTGGTGAACAACCTGATCAACAATCCCGGCCAGCGCGCGGTGCACTACAACCTGATCGCCGCCGAGTGGGAGGGCCATCCCTACCAGGACGGGCAACTGGTGCTGATCGGCAATTCCATGCGCGGTGGCCCGAACACGCCGGAGCGCACGCCGTTCTTCCAGTTCGGCGGCTCGGGCTGGCTGGACCTGTACATGGAAGACAACCTGGCGGTGGACCGCTACGGCGAACCGTTGCCGCAGACCGGCCGCTACAGCAGCAACAATGTTGGCTGGCGCATGCTCAAGACGCGTCCGCCCCTGCCGTTCGGGGTCAAGCCGATGCCGGCCATAGACGTGCAGGACCACGTGCTCGCCAACGCCGGTGCGCGGCCGTGGGACCGCGACGACATCGATCGGCGCATCCTCGAGAACGCCATCGAAGGCCGCGGCAAGCACATCGACAGCGAAACGGAAGTGGGTGGGTATCCGAAGCACGCCGAAACCCGGCAGGCGTTCGTGCCCGCGGACTGGAACCTGGACACGATGGAGCCACTGAAGCCACTGCCGCGCCGCGCACCGCTGCGCTGAGGCTGGCATGGATCGCGCACGCCGACAGCTGCTGAAGGCCTCGCTTGCGGCAGGGCTGGCAGCGTCAGCACCGGCGTTCGCGGCAGGGCGCTTCGAACGCACGTCCGCACGCACGCGCAGCGGGCGCATTCTCGGCGTGCGCAACGGCGAGCTGCTTGTGTTTCGCGGCATCCCCTACGGTGCGGATACCGCGCCAAGGCGATTCCAGCCCGCGTTGCAAGAGGCGCCCTGGCGCGGCGTGCGCGATGCACTGGCGTACGCCGCTTCCGCACCGCAGAACGGCGAAGAAGGTCCAGGCAGCGAGGACTGCCTGTTCCTGAATGTCTGGACGCCGGGGCTGCGTGATGGCGCGCGGCGCCCGATTCTTTTCTACATCCACGGTGGCGGCTACAACAACGGCTCGGGCAGCAGTCCGCTGTACGACGGCAGCAACCTGTGTCGTCGCGGCGACGTGGTGGTGGTGACGGTCAACCATAGGCTCAATGCGTTCGGCTACCTGTTCCTGGTCGAACTGGGTGGACCGGAACTGGCGTACTCCGGCAACGTCGGCCAGCTCGACCTGATACAGGCGCTGCAATGGGTCCAGCAACATGCGCATGAATTCGGTGGAGATCCGGGCAACGTCACCGTGTTCGGTCAATCAGGTGGCGGCGCTAAGATCGCCACGCTGATGGCCATGCCTGTCGCGAAGGGTTTGTTTCATCGCGCCATGACCATGAGCGGCCAGCAGGTGACGGCCGCCGGCCCGCGCGCTGCGACGCAGCGCGCGCAACTGCTGTTGGATGCATTGAAACTTGCACCGCAGGACATCGACAGGATCCGCACGCTGCCGATGCAGGACATCCTGCAGGCCAGCCGCGTGCGTGATCCGTCACGCATCGAAGACACCGGCCTCTACTTCGGACCGGTGGTGGATGCGCGCAGCCTGCACCGCCATCCGTTCTACCCGGATGCACCGCCGCAATCGACGCACATCCCCATGGTCATCGGCAACACCCGCGACGAGACGCGCGGATTCCTTGGCAACGATCCCGCCAACCACGCGTTGAGCTGGGAACAGCTGCCGAAGAAACTGCAGCAACAACAATACGTCGACATCCTTCCTGAAGTGGTGATCGCCGAATACCGCCGCCTGTATCCCGATTACACGCCATCACAGGTGTTCTTTGCCGCGACCACCGCTGGGCGTTCCTGGCGCGGTGCCGTGGAAGAAGCGGAAGCGCGTGCACGGCAGGGTTCTCCGGCCTGGGTCTACCAGCTGGATTGGGGCTCGCCATTGGACGGCGGCAAGTTCGGTGCCTTCCACACGCTGGATATCCCGCTGGTGTTCGACAACATCCATCAAGCCGGATCACGCACGGGAAGCGGCGCCGATGCACAGGCGCTTGCCGAGCAGATGAGCGGGATGTTGATCGCGCTGGCTCGACAGGGTGATCCGAACCATGCGGGCATTCCGCAATGGACGCCGTATGGGCTTGAGCGGCGGGAGACCATGGTCTTAGACGTTGCCTCCCGCCTTGAATGCGATCCGCGCGGCGGGGAGCGCAAGCTGTACCAGCGTGCGCCTTTCATCCAGCGCGGCACGTTGTAAAAGCCAGTCGACAAAAGCCCCGCGCGTCCCTCCCAAGCACAGGTAGCGCAAGCGGCGCGAAGGCACACCCCATTCCTAGTGTTGTGGGAGCGACGTAAGTCGCGAATGCTTTGGCAGAGAACTTCGCGACTTACGTCGCTCCTACAAAGGACTGGATCACCACGCTATCTGTCCGATTCCGCCAGACCACATTCTGCAAACTGCAGGCAGCCAAACCGCCGGGCATAAAAAACCGCTTGCGTCCTCTGGAGAGAGAAGGAGCGCAAGCGGCGGACATGTGCGCCGGGATGCCCGGCGCGCATGGTGACCATTACTCAGAAGTTGAAGCGGAAACCTACGAAGTACTGCCTGCCGGTGTGGTGGTAGACCGATGCACGGTCGCCACGCGAGTCGACGAACTGATCGTTGTAATCGTCGGTCAGGTTGATGCCTTCGAAGGTCAGCGTCAGGTGCTCGTCATACTTGTACGAGGCCGCGAAATCGACGGTCTGGCTGCTGCGCTTGCCTTCCACGTCGTTGTTGTTCTGGCCGGGTACGCGCTGCAGGTAGTCGTCACGGAACGCCGTGGAGATGCGTGCGCTGAACTTCTTGTTGTCGTAGTAGAGCGTCGCGTTATACGACTGCGGCGACAGGTTGACCAGGTCGTTGGTGATGTACGTGGTGGGTACCGTGCCCGCCACCGCGTAGTCGATCTTGGATTCGACCTGGGTGTAGTTGGCGGTGATGCCGAAGTCCTTCCAGAAGCCAGGCAGGAAGGTGAAGGGCTGCTGGTAGCTGACTTCGAAACCCTTGAGTGGGCCACCCGGGGAGTTGATCGGGGTACGCACGTCGAACACCACGTCCCAGAATGCCGGCGGCACCAGGTCCAGCGGCAGGCCGGAATCACGATACGGGATATCCTGGCGCAGTTCCTGGATGTAGCTGTTGATGTCCTTGTAGAACAGGGCAACCGACAACAGCGATTCATCGGCGAAATACCATTCCGCCGCCAGGTCGTAGGTGGTGGCGCGGAAGGGATCCAGGTAGGGGTTGCCCACGCGGATGTTGGGGCTGCCGGTGGTGGTGATGCCGCCGCCGGGTGACAGGAAGGCAAGCTGCGGACGTGCCATCACCTTCGCGGCACCAAAGCGCAGGACCACGTCTTCGCTTACGTCCCACGCCAGGTTGAGCGAGGGCAACCAGTCGTCGTAGTCGTTGGTGGCCGTCACCGAGGTGCCGCCGCCCGTGGACGCATAACCCTGTGCCTCGATGTCGGTGGTGGCATAGCGCACGCCGATGTTGCCGCGCAGCGCGCGGTCCATCAGGTCGGTGTTGAAGTCCAGTTGCAGGTAAGCGCCCAGGTCTTCTTCGCTGACCGAACGGTTGTTGCCGCGCGCGTTGCCGTTGGTGATGCTGGTGAGGGTGAAGTCGCCGCCGGGTACGCCGGTGTTGCAGTTGCAGTAGATGTCGAAGAGGTCGGCGATGGCGTTCAGGTCGGGGATCAACCACGACGACGGCGACGAACCACCCAAGCCCTGGCCGAAGTTCCTGACGCTCGTGGATACATCCGCCAGCGTCGTGCCGACGGGCAGTGCGGGAACCGAAGTTTCGCTGGCCCGGCGGAATTCGTAGGTGCTCATCTCGAATTCCTTGTACGAAAGGCCGCCACGCAGGGTGAAGGTCTCGTTGGCCAGGAATTCCAGGTCCACCTTGGCGGTGTCGAACGTATTGTCCACGCCTTGCGGGCGGATGCGGATCTCGGAGCCGGTGGTATTGGCTGCCGGCGAACTGATCCAGCGCCACGCGTTCGGATTGTTGACGTCGATGCTGCCGTAGGTGATCACCGGCAGGCGATCGTTCTCGCGGTAGTCCCAGCTGTAGCCGTCCAGGTTCTGGATATCGAAGGTGACCGTGGTCTGGATCGGGTTGCGGAATTCGGATTCCGAGGTGCCGACCAGGGCGGTCAATTTCAACCGGTCGTTGAATTCGTGTTCCAGGTTGAGGTTGTATTGGGTGAACTCGGTGCTGAGTTCGTCATAGCGTGATTCGGAGCGCACGTCGACGTTGTCGAACACGCCATAGACCAGGTTGCCGCGCTCGTCGACGATGGCTTCCCGCACGATCGTCTCGTACTTGCCGCCCAGGGTGTTGGCACGGCTGAACGAGATGGACTCCAGGAAGTCTTCCTGGCGCGTCGCGTCGAACTTCGAGTACAGCATGTCGAAGCTGAGCAGGGTGCTGTCGGACGGCTTGAACTGCAGTGAACCGGTCAGGCCCAGGCGTTCCTGTTCGTGGGTCAGGCGGCCGTAGCGCGGCAGGCGCGGGTGGAAGGTGGTTGTGGCGGATGCCAGCCGGTACGCATCGTTGTTGGCGACGGTGTTGGCCGGGCGCGGATTGCCCGTGGAGCAGTTGGCGGCAGTGGTGCCGCGGCCTGCATTGTTGGCATTGTTCTGCGGCACGTAGCCGACCGGGCTGCAGAAGCCGTTGCTGGACGGACCGTTGTCCCAGCGCACCGCGCTGTAGCCTTCTTCCAGGATGTTGCGTTCGCTGTATGAAGCGGAGAGCAGGGCACCGAAGCGGCCGTCGGCCCAGGTGTTGCTGATCAGGAACGAACCACGCGGATCCCAGCGGCTGGACAGGTCGTTGTAGCCCATCTGCCCGGCGAACGAGGTGGTGAAACCGTCGTAGTCGAACGGACGCGCCACCTGCAGGTCGACCGTGGCACCCAGGGAGCCTTCGTCCACTTGCGCGGACTGGGTCTTGCGCACCGTCAACTTGCCGAAGAGTTCCGAGGCAAACACGTTGAAGTCGAAGCCGCGGCCGCGGTTGGCGCCGCCCGAGCTGTCGGTGCCACCCGAGGTGGCCACCGTTTCCAGTCCGTTGACGCGGACGCGGGTGAAGTCCTGGCCCAGGCCGCGAACGGTGACGGAGCGGCCTTCGCCGGCATCGCGGTCGATGGCCACGCCGGAAATACGCTGCAGCGACTCGGCCAGGTTGAGGTCCGGGAACTTGCCGATGTCCTCGGCGACGATGGAGTCGGTCTGCTCGGTGTTGTAGCGCTTCAGTTCGAGTGATTTCTCAAGGCTCGCCCGGAAAGTGCCGACCACCTCGATCCGGTCCAGGTCAGTCGCTTCCTGCTCGGCCGTGGCTGCAGCGGGTGCGGCTTCTGTGGCTTGCTGCGCGAACGCGGCGTTCATCTGCAAGGCCAGTCCGATGGACAGGGCAAGCACGGTAACCGGTGTCTTCCGGCGGTTGGTACGAGTTTGCATGGGTTCCCCTCCTCAAGGGCACATGATCGCTCTAGGGCGGCTTTGTGTTGGAATAGATACGGTTTAAGTCACCTAGAAAGTGGTCCCAGCGGTAAAATGACACCGCTGGCCAAAAAACCGTAACAGAGTGTGCGCTGCAACAACAACTATTCTTTAACGGGGCCTTTCGTGTGTCCCGGGACAATCATCGCCAGCCCTCCCGCCGGAGCGCTGGCCAGGCATTTGGGAGGACGGCATGCGGGGACACATCGTTTGTTTCGGGGAACTCTTGCTGCGCTTGGGCGCGCCGGGTCGTCAATTGCTGCTGCAATCGCCCCATCTGGAGGTTTACGTGGGTGGGGCGGAGGCCAATGTGGCGGTCTCGCTGGCCCATCTTGGGCACCGTGCGAGGATGGTTGGCGTGGTCGCCGACAACGCGCTGGGTGAGGCCGCAACGGGCGAATTGCGCCGACATGACGTCGACACCCAGGCGGTCCAGAAGACCGAAGGACGTATGGGTCTGTACTTTTTGACACCGGGGGCCATCCAGCGCCCCAGCGAGGTCCTGTACGACCGCGCCGACTCCGCGTTTGCGCAGGTCGGCGGTGGCCGGCACGACTGGCCTGCGCTGCTGGCCGGGGCGGATTGGCTGCATGTGTCCGGGGTCACCCCGGCCCTGGGCCAGCAGGCTGCAGATGGAACCCTGCAGGCGATGCGCGCGGCGCGTGCGGCGGGGGTGAAGGTGTCCTTCGACGGCAATTTCCGGCCCAAACTGTGGCAGGCGTGGAACGGAGATGCCTCTGGCATCCTGCGCGGGCTGATGGCCGAGGCTGACGTGATGTTCGCCAGCCACCGCGACATCGAGGTCGTGCTTGGCCAGCCCTTCCAGCAGGCCACGTCGCAGGAGCGCTTCCTGGCCGGCGCCCAGGCCGCCTTCGCCGCCTTCCCCCACCTGCAGCGCATGGCCGCGACCATCCGCGTGCAGCGCAGCGTCGACCATCACGCCCTGTCCGCCATCGATGCGCGGCGTGACGGCAGCAGCCACGTCACCCCGGCCTACGAAGTCGCGCCCATCGTCGATCGCATCGGCACCGGCGATGCGTTTGCCGCCGGCGTCCTGCACGGTGCCATGACCGGGATGGACGATGCCGACGGATTGCATTTCGGTCTCGGCGCGGCCTGCCTGAAGCATTCGCTGCCGGGTGATTTCAACCTGCTGGGTGCCGCTGAAATCAGCGCGTTCCTGGGCGAAAGCGGGTTCGACGTGCGGCGCTGACGGGCGCATACCCGTCATAGCGGAGCCGAGGCGGTTCCGCAGCGGTCAAAATTAAAAGTTGCTTCTGAATGTGGCGCTGGCGACTTTTCTTTGCTTCCGTTTCCCGCACACTGCGCGCCATGGAGGGCGTCGCCCATGCGTAGCAAGTTGTTCGTCCCTGGCGTTCGCCCGGAGCTGTTCGCCAAGGCGCTGGCAGGCGATGCCGATGCAGTGAGCTTCGATCTTGAGGATTCCGTTCCCCAGGAACTCAAGCAACTGGCGCGTACCCAAGTCGCCGGTTTCGTGGATTCCGCGGCCGGGCATGACGCATCGAAAGTCATCGTGGTACGAATCAACGCGCTGGATACAACGCACGTCGAAGCCGACCTGATGGCAGTGGCGCGGCCGGGCGTGGACATGATCAACCTGCCCAAGGTCGAATCCGCGGAGGACGTGCACGCGCTGGTGGCGATGCTGGAGCGTGCGGAAGCCGTCAATGGCGTCAGCCAGCCGATTCGCATGCTCGCTACCATCGAAACCCCACGCGGACTGCGCTGTGCGGTGGAAATCGCAGCGGCACACCCGCGCATGGCCGGCCTGCAGGTTGGCTACGCCGATCTGTTTGAACCATTCGCCATTGATCGACATGACGCAGCCAATCGGCATGCCGTGTTGTTCGCGGTGCGCATGGCTGCCGCCGAAGCGGGGGTGTTTGCCTGCGATGGGGCGTTCGCCAATCTGGAAGACGCGCAAGGATTTTGCGAGGAAGCGCAGGTGGCGCAGCGCCTCGGCTACATCGGCAAGAGTTGCATCCATCCCAAACAAGTTGCCTTGGCCAATGAAGTATTCATGCCGAGTGTTGAAGAGCGGGCGGCCGCCCAACGCATCGTTGATGCCGCAGATGAAGCGGCGACGCAAGGCCGTGGTGCTTTCGTAGTCGATGGTCGCATGGTCGACCTCCCTTTCCTCAAGCGTGCACGGGCCATCCTGGCCGCGACGGCGCGCAACGCGAGCCAGTCTTGATGCGAAATCCAGCAATGTTGAATCGTGGTGCGTCCTTTTTGCTTGCAGCGGGATTGTCCTGGCGCGTTCGTGCACGCATCGCCATGGCGATGCTGTTGCTGTGCGTGGCGATACCGTCTTTCGCGGAAAGCCTGTCGACGGTCAAGACGACTGCACTTCCGTCACTGACCGCCAAAGGCGCGTTGACTGGCCTGGTCGCTTTGGATGGCCGAGCGGTTGCGATCACCACAGAGGGCGCGTGGGTGCTGGCCGCAAACCAGAAGCAATGGCTACACGCTGCATGGAATCCTTCGACGGCCGGTGAGGCCGTGCTGGGTGTTGCCGGCAATGGGGTGCGGGCCTTCCTGCTCTCGGGCGCGGCTGGCACCGCAGCCGTGACCACCGTGCACTCACTCGTACTGCAAGATAAACAGATCGCCACGAAGTCTTTGCCCGTGCTTCCCAGCGCGCTGCTGCATGCGCGTGCAGCGGTTACGGCCGACACCGTGTACGTCGCCGGCATTGATGCGAGCGGGAAGTCGAAGCTGTTTTCGATCACGCCAGCGGCCAGTGATGCGAAATGGCAGGCATATGCAGGCTGGTCCGGGGATGCCGTGCCTACGTCATTGGCGGCACAAACTTCCGCGGTATTCGTGACGTTGCAGGACACGGATGGCGAACACATCCTGCGGTGGTCGAATGACGAGGGTTGGCAAGACCGTGGCGCTGTTCCGGGCAAGGTGCTGCCCGGATCGGCACGCGCCAGCGGCCAAGCGCATGTGATTTACCTGGTGGCCGCTGGAAATGCGGCGCCGCAGATGATGACCTTCCAGACGATTACCGGATCGTGGGCGACCTTGCCCGATTCCGAAGTCGCGGGCGCAGTGGCGGCCGCTGCGCTGGACAACGGCGTGCTGTCGGCGCGGCCGGCAGCGGACGGAACGGGCATTGCTTTTTCGTCTACCCAGATCGAATCCAGCAAGCTGCTGTTGCGCTGGCTGGACTGGATCGTGATTGCGGTCTATCTGGTTGCCATGCTGGGCATAGGCTTGCATTTCTATTTGCGTGAAAAGCGCGGCTCCACCTCGGATTTCTTCGTGGGTGGCCGCTCGATTCCGTTCTGGGCGGCCGGCATCAGCCTGTACGCTACCAATGTCAGCTCCATCAGTTTCATTGCCATCCCGGCCAAGGCCTTCGAGACCAATTGGCAATACTTGGCCAACAACCTGATCGCGGTGCTGGGCCTGATGTTCGTCGCCGTGTGGATCGTGCCGTTGCTGCGCCGGCTCAATCTGATGTCGGTGTTCTCGTACCTGGAGACGCGCTTCCATCCCGCCATCCGCATGCTGGCCAGCGCGCTGTGCATCGCCATGCAGATCGGCGCGCGCATGAGCGTGATCCTGTTCCTGCCCTCATTGGCCATTTCCACCATCACCGGCATCGACGTGGTGTGGAGCATCCTGATGATGGGCGTGTTCACCATCATCTACACCACGCTGGGCGGCATGAAAGCGGTGATCTGGACCGACTTCGTGCAGGTGTTCGTGATGTTTGGCGGGGCCATCTTCGCCATCGGTTTCATCATCTACAGCCTCAATGGCGGCGTGCCCGAATTCCTCAGCACCGCCATGGCCGAAGACAAGATGAAGTTGTTCGATTTCAGCTTCGACCTGACCAAGGCGACGGTGTGGGGTTTCATCTTCCTGGTGCTGTTCGACGTGGTGCTGACGTTCCCGAAGGACCAGGTGCTGATGCAGCGCGTGCTGTCCACCAAGTCCGACCGCGAAGCGGGACGCTCGGTGTGGACCTTCGCCGCCATCATGATCCCCGGTGGGTTCTTCTTCTACATGATCGGCACGGCGCTGTTTGCCTATTACAAATCGCACCCGGAGCGCATGAACCCGACATTGCCGATCGATGCCACCTTCCCGCTGTTCATCGCGGCCGAGCTGCCGATGGGCGTCACCGGGCTGATCATCGCCGGTATCTTCGCCGCCGCCATGTCCACGCTTTCCAGCATCATCAACAGCGTTTCCACGCTGGCATCGGTGGACTTCTACGAAAAGCTTGCAAAGAATCCGACGCCGAAGAAGAGCGTGCTGTTCGCGGAAATAATCGGCGTGGTGGTGGGGCTGTCCGGGATCGGGCTTGCCTTGTTGCTTTCGACGTTCGACATCCACTCGCTGTTCGATGTCTCGATCGAACTGGCGGGATTGCTGGGTGGTGGCTTTGCCGGTGCCTACACGTTGGGCATGTTCACCAGGCGCGCCAATTCACAGGGCGTGGCGATCGGCATCGGCGCCAGCATCGTGCTGACCCTGGTCATCTGGTCATTCCAACTGGTGCATCCGTATTTCTACCTGGGCATCTCGATCATGTTGTGCATCGTGATCGGCTACGTGGCCAGTCTTTTCTTCCCGGCACCGACGCGTGACCTGGACGGACTGACCATCTACCGCAAGTCCGACAGCAACTACGTCAAGCCGATGGCAGGTTGAGCGGCGGGCGGGATGTCCGTACGGACCCTGCCCAATGGCACCCTGTCGCGCGGCTGCATTGGTGTAGCCTTCCGCATTCGCCAAGGGATGCACCGTGGACACCCAATTCCTGAAAACCTTCGTGGCGGTCGTCGACTACGGATCGATGGCCGCCGCGGCGCGCCTGCTCAACATCACGCCCGCCGCGGTCGCGCAGCAGATCAGGACGCTGGAACGCGAGATCGGCGCGCCCTTGATCGCACGCGTGGGCCGCACGGTCAGCGTGACCGAAGAGGGTTCGCGCATTCTGCAGCGCGCACGCGACCTGTTGCGCGACGTCGCCGACCTGCGCAGCCTTGCGAATGACAATGCCGTGTCCGGTGAACTCAGGCTCGGTGCTTGTCCCACTGCGTTGGCGGGCATGCTGCCGGACATCCTGGCGCGGATGGTGGAAAAGTTCCCGCAGATCAACGTGTTCATCAAGCCGGGTTATTCCGCCGACCTGTACCGCGCGGTGGAGGGTGGCGAGTTGGATGCCGCCATCGTGCTGCATGCGCCGTATACCTTGCCGAAGACCTGCAACTGGCAGTTGTTGCGCGAGGAACCGCTGGTGGTGCTGGCGCCGGAAGGCATGGCGGATCGCGATCCGCACGAATTGCTCGCCACCCAGCCGCTGATCCGCTACGACCGCAACCAGTGGGGCGGGCGCCAGGCCGAGGAATACCTGAAGCGCGTCGGCATCACGCCTCACGAGCGCTTCGAACTGAACGCGCTCAATGCGATCGCGGTGATGGTGGACCGTGGCCTGGGCGTATCGCTGGTGCCCGACTGGGCCAAGCCGTGGCCGGAAGGATTGAAACTGGTGCGCCTGCCGTTGCCGCAGGAAAGCGTGCCGCGACAGATCGGCATCGTGTGGTCGCGTTCCACCGTGCGCATCCGCCTGGTCACGGTGTTCCTGGAAGAAAGCAGCGCGGCGATGAAAGTCATCAACGCATAGGGCGGGCCCTGGCCCGCCATTGCCATGCAGTAGTCCACGATGGCAACGGGCGCAACAGTCTTCATACCTCGGCACGCGAGCCCTGCAAATTCCTGTAGAGCCGAGCTTGCCCGGCTGCCTTACCCGCGACGCTAAGTGCAGCCGAGCAAGCTCGGCGCTACGAAGACGCTTTTGTTGCATCGCGTCATAAGTCATTGATCGGTAAGCAACAAAAACTAGCCTCTGAACATAGACGCGCCCGGTTCTATTCCCCAACGCCAACCCCTAGTCTCGTCGCCAATGTCGGGGCTGTACGTAAGCGTCTTGGAGGGGATGCTTGGCACGCAGGGCGCACATGCGCACTGCCGACGCACATACGCAAACGGGGGGCCGCGCATTCGACGCGTCTCTGAACAAGCACAAGAACCGAGAGACCACACACCATGAAGCACGTACCGGCCACATTCGGCGTTTTCCTGCTGGCAGCCGCCGTCAGCGCCAGCGTCCATGCGCAGCAGGCTGCAGCGGCTGATCCCAGCCCGGCGGAAGCACAAGCGGCGGATGCCGTTGAACTGGACAGCGTCATCGTCACCGGCACGCGCACGCCCAAGGCGATCGACAGGATCGCCGGCGCGATCTCGGTAGTGTCGAAGGAAGAAATCAAGCAAACCCTGGCCGTGACCGAAGACGCCACCGCGGTACTGGCGCGCACGGTGCCCGGTTATGCGGAATCCTCCCAGGCCATGAGCAACAGTGGCGAAACCCTGCGCGGCCGCATTGCATTGCGCCTGTTCGACGGCGTGCCGCAGGGTTCACCGCTGCGCGAGGGTGGCCGTAACGCGACCTTCACCGACATGGGCATCGTGGGACGCATCGAGGTGATCAATGGCCCTTCCGCATCGGAAGGCATTGGCGCGGCAGGCGGCATCATCAACTACCTGTCGGCGGTGCCGGAAAAGGAAGGCAATGAATTCCGCCTGCTGACCCGTTATTCAACGCAGTTCAAGGACGACAGCAGTGGCTGGAAAGTCGGCCTGAACTACATGCGCAAGCAGGACAACTACGACCTGGTGGTGGGTGCTTCGGTCATCGACCGCGGCATGGCCTATGACGCCGACGGCCGCCGCGTGGGCATGAACACCAGCGGCTCGGTGTCGGATTCGGTGGCGAACAACCTGTTCCTGAAAGGCGGCATCAATTTCGGTGAAGACGGCATACAGCGCCTGCAGGCCAGCTACAGCCATTTCAAGATCGAGGGCAATGGCGACTACATCCAGGTCGAGGGCTGCCGCCCCGGCACCTGCGCCAACCCGGTCACCAATACCTCCGAGCGTGGCCAGATCTACGGAAGCAAGGCCGAGTTCAACGATTTCGAGCAGTTCAACGCGCTGTATACGCACGGTGATTTCCTCGGCGGCACGCTCTTGTTGAATGCGTACTGGGCCGACCAGGCGATGCGTTACCTGCCGGAAAACGGCGATGACCGCCAGCTGGTCTGGCCGTTGCCGGTCGGCGCCGAGCGCATCTTCGACCAGTCCGAAATCACCAGCAAGAAATATGGCTTCCGTCCGTCATGGACCACCTCGTCACTGTTCGACGTGTCCGGGCTCGAGCTGCGCATGGGCGTCGACTTCGTGCAGGACGAGGCGCAGCAGCGCCTGGCCTTGACCAACCGCCTGTGGGTGCCGCCGATGGAATACACCAGCACGGCACCCTACCTGCAGCTGAGCTATGACTGGGGTCCGGTGACCTTGAGTGCTGGCTACCGTCGCGAAGACGGCGAACTGCACGTGGACAGCTACACCACCACGCCGTTCCGCAACAGCGTGTTCGTCGAAGGCGGTGGCGTGAATTACGTCGAGAACCTGGTCAACTTCGGCGGAATCTGGCGCATCGGTGGTGGCTGGTCGGTGTTCGCTTCGTATGGCGAGGGTTTCAGCCTTCCCAACATCGGCATCCCGTTGCGCAACATCAGCGTCCCGAACCAGTCGGTAGACCGCATCCGCGACTTGCAGGCCATCGTGGTCGACAACCGCGAATATGGTTTCAACTGGCGCGGTGACCGCGGCTCGTTCGGTGGTTCCTATTACGATTCCAGGTCGCCCTTCGGCACCTCGCTGGCCGTGGATCCAGCGACCAACGACTACGTGCTCAACCGCGCGCCTACGCAAATCAAGGGCATCGAGTTGACTGCAGAGTGGCGGTTCGACGACGCCTGGAAGGTCAGCGCCCTGTACTCGCGCATCCGCGGCAAGACGGCGTTCTGGAACGCGGACCTGCTGGGTCGCTACCCGGCCGGCGGCTTGAACAAGCCGATCGGCGTGTCCGACATCAATCCGGACAAGTTCGGGGTGACGTTCAACTGGAAGTTCAATCCCAATGGCGACGTCACCTTGAGTGGCACGCAGTTGATGTCGCGCCAGCTGTATGGCACTGACGTGCGCGAGTTCGATGGCGCCACCTACACCTTCCGCGAGAACACCAGGGGCTACACGCTGTTCGACCTGAGCGCGAACTACAACATCGAGGACGTGGGCCGCTTCACGGTGGGCATCGAAAACCTGCTCAACGAGCAATACATCCTCAGCTGGTCGCAGGTGGATTTCTTCAAGAACTACTTCGCGGGCCGTGGCCGCATGTACTCCCTAACCTACGAATACACGTTCTGACACCAGGCTTGATGCGTAACCGTCGATGGAACATGTATTCCCGCAGGTCAGCCTGAAACGTTCATTGCCCGGCCAAGGATGGCCGAGGCGAGCGTTCCGGTTGGTTACGTTGCTGCAATGCCTGCCCTTGTTGCTCGGCATCGTGCTGATGCCAGTTGCGCATGCCACTCCCCCGGCCACCAGCCCTGCAGTCGCGAGCGCCGACTCTCCCCGGTTCTCGGCAGAACGCCTGCAGCGGTTGGATGGCTTCTTGCACAAGGCGACCGATGCGCAGGGTTACCTGGGCGCGGTGAGCCTGGTCATGCAGGACGGTGCCGTGGTGCATTCGCAGGCCTACGGCTATCGCGACCTGGCTCGCAGCCTGCCGATGCAGCAGGATTCGATTTTCCGCATCTACTCCATGACCAAGACGGTGACCACCATCGCCGTGTTGATGCTGGTGGAAGAGGGCAAGCTTTCGCTGGACGATCCTGTCGAAAAAATACTGCCCGAGTTTGCAGGCATGCAGATATTCACGGGCGGAACCGCCGATGCGCCCGTGCTGCTTCCGGCACGCTCCAGCCCCACGATTCGCCAGTTGTTGACCCACACCGCCGGCTTTGCGACTGCGGGTGGCGAGGAAGCAACCAAGCTGCTCGAACGCGCCGACTTGCATGGTTCCGCCGATCACGCGG
>Ga0209174_10000068_pt1 | contig 74396 bp, 88 predicted proteins | sample JI91814BDNA_FD_187505 | JGI IMG/M metagenome (GOLD analysis project Ga0209174, IMG submission 187505) | Wastewater effluent complex algal communities from Wisconsin, to seasonally profile nutrient transformation and Carbon sequestration -... | ecosystem: Engineered > WWTP > Effluent > Algae...
ACCATAATGCGCCAATGATAGTGTGAGGTTCCTCATGTGAAAGTAGGTCACCGCCAGGCTCCTTTTTCTCTACATCATTATCAATACTATATAAAATATAAACACAAGCCCCAGCACTGGGGCTTTCAGTTTGTTTGATCTAAATTTTAGATTTAATAAATTTTGAGGGAGCTCTCTGTTCTTCTCGCGGCATTTCTAAGCGTTTAATCTTAGCGGCATGAAAAAAAGCTTCTAATTTTTTGATGTATTCTGGCAATAATTGGGGACTTTGTATTATTTTTTGATGAAATGAAATTATTGAAGCTACATTTGAAATAGCTTCAAAACAAAGGATTTTAAGTAGAGGAAAATTATTGTAAAAGTCAGCATAAACTCTAATACTGTTAATAAGCCTACTAATATGATTAAGTTTATTTTTTAATATCAGCGCATACTTTTCTATTATTTGGTTTTTATAATTAGCCATAAGGATATCTATAAGAGTGATCGAATCCACTATAAATTGGCAACAAGAATCTATAACATTTTGAGGCAAAATCCAGGACTGATTCAAATGGAATTCTAAGTTTAATTTTGAGCGCAGTGTCGCATTTATAATATCAAATTCCTTTAATTGTTTTTTTTGGCGTATTTGTTCGCTATCCATTTTTGGCATTAAGTGATTTTGTATTACTTGGGCTCTTTTGCAACCACGGTAGGTACTATTAAGGTGATCGTATAGAATATTAATCCTTTTTTGTGTTGATAAATGGTCATTTTTCATCGAATTCTGCTTATAATTAATTATTTTGTAGCTAGTAAACTATATAAATTATGTCTTGCCGTCAATAGTTTTCTTAGTCTTTATAATATTTGTAATATCACACATTTTTACGGTGCTAGATTTTGCTGCACGTTTATCTTAGAATGATGGCAAAATTACACAGGCTACCATCAAAATGCGTGATAATTCTATTGCCAAGTCTCTTGCGATTTTAGGACCAAGCATAATATCCCGACCATTAGCCATGGACGTATTATTGCCTTGCGTGCCAGCTATCGCATTGACCATGAATGCCTCTGCTGGTTTAACTCAATGGGTGTTAAGTATATATTTTATAGCCTCAGGCGTTGGTCAATTGTTTTTGGGGCCATTGACCGATAAATATGGTCGTCGCATTGTCTTGTTGTTTTCTACACTTATTTTGACTTTTAGTTCGCTAAGTTGCGCGTTCGTGGATAACATTTATGCTTTGATTTTATTGCGGTTTATACAGGGTTTAGGTGGGTTCGGAGCATCAGTAGTTACCATGGCTATAGTGCGAGATATATTTGATGATCAGACCACCCCGAAGGTTTATAGCTATTGCAATGCGATTATTGCGTTAGCACCAACATGTGGGCCATTGTTGGGGAGTAATTTATTGTTGTTAACTGGCGATTGGCGGACGATTTTTTATTTTGTCAGCTTTTTTTGCTTTGTCTCTTTAACTTTAAATTATTTTTTTGTGACCGAAACTAGGCCGTTTGCTAGTAATGAAGCATTACAACGCTTCTCGGTACTTGCCAATTATAAAAAATTGCTGACTGATAAATTGTATTTGGTTTATTGCCTATATGGGATCGTCAGTGTCAGTTCTTTGTTTATTTTCTATTCTTCATCGGGACTGTTATTAATAGATGGAGTAGGCTTGTCGCCACATATTTATGCATACTATTTTGCTTTATATGCAGCGGTGTATTTGCTAGGCAATATTTTAAGTCCAAAAATACAACAAATAGTTGGCATGAATGGCACCATTTTGTACGGTAGTATTAGTGTTTTTGCTGGCGGCATTATTATGTTGCTAGTTTATTATTTTTTCGGCCTAAATCCATTAGGATTGGTGTTACCTAATTTATTGGTAACTCTAGGCGTAGGTTTTATGTTTGGCCCTTGTACGGCAGGGGCAATTAACCGTTACAAAAATATAGCTGGCATTGCCTCGGCATGTTTTGCCTTTTTTGCTTATGGCGGTAGTGGTTTATTGGTGGGTGTCATGATGCATTTGTGGCAAGTTAATGCTGTAATTTTAGGTGTTTATATTCTTAGCGTAGGTTTGTTAAGTATATTTTGCGCATTAAAATATTTATTGCCGATGGCTATTGTCACCGAATCAACGATTACATCAGCTATTGATTAAACCGGGGTGAAAAATATAATGACATTACTTAAATTATCGGCGCATAACATACTTGAGTTACTTAATACGCATGATTTGTTAGGGCAGAAATTTAATGTCATAGTAGAAGATAGTTTAGAATCTACCAACGATTATCTCATGCAGCGTATTACCCACGATACCCAACTTACCCCATGCACAGTCGTGTTAGCGGAAGAGCAAACCAAAGGTAAAGGCCGGCATGGACGCAATTGGGTATCACCACCAGGAAATCTATTTTTGTCATTGTATTGGCCATTTGCTGGCAATATCGAAAAACTATATGGTTTGAGCTTGGTAGTTGGCATTGCCATCGCGAGAGTTTTGCAAGCCAATGGTTTGGATGCAGTACGCCTAAAATGGCCAAATGATATTTATTGGCAAGAATGCAAAATGGGTGGTATTTTAATTGAGACTAAAAATAAAGCCGATTTGGTTAAGACGGTAATTGGTATAGGCTTGAATATAATGGATAGTACTAATAGCAGCATTGGCCAAAAGACTACGTGTTTGGAAAAAGCTTTGCAAAGAACGATCAATCGCGATCGCCTAGTTGTAGAAATATTGGTAGAGTTAGATATGGCTTTAACAAGATTTGCACAGCATGGCTTTACCGTATTTGTGGATGAATGGAAGCATTTTGATGCAGGCATTAATAGCAATACGCTGGACATGGATTTATTCACCAGGATAATTAGTGCAGATCCAAGTTTATCCGGTGGCAATACATCGTTCCATTGATATAAACCATTTTCTTTTAACTTTACCATTCTCAGATATAAAATTGCGTGATAATGCACTAAAACTTATTGTTGCTTTGCTAGTCAAAAAGATTACGCAAGAAATAATATTGGTGATAGCATGCCTAATTATAGAAATACTTTTAAAAATACCACGAAATATCTAGATAGCCAGGAAGGATTAAAGGAACAACTGAAGGCATTTTTTAACGATATAGATTGGGCGTCTCTTAATGTGAGTGTTACAGGCAGGCAAGATAACATTAAAGACTTTATACAGTTTGTACGTGATACATCTGCACAGATGACGGAGTTGTGGAGTCAAGAACATAAAGAGGAAAAAAAAACGCAATACGCGACACTTCTTAATTTCTTGAAAGCATATGATAATCAAGAAACAGCAGCAGCTATTATACAAATAGCGAAAAAAAGAAATGTCGACACAGTTAAAAAATTAGCAAAAGAAGCCCTTGATATAGAGCCCAGCAACAAGGTGCTTAGTGACGCAATTGAAGGGTTATTAATAGAAAAGAACAATTCTGCAACAGCACCACTATATGGTGAAGATATGGTTTTTGCGGATGATAAGGAAAATCTTCTAGCTTTGCAAACCGCTGTTCTTCATGCTAACGATGAGGATTTGATAGAATTTATTGCCAGCAGGGATCCATTGTTGCAGGTCATTAAAACAGAAAAGCTAACTGTAGACGACCAAAAAAAGTTGCTTCAGGAAGCTTTGAGCAAGGCTAGCGAGAAAAAATTGGCAATGATTTCACGTTATTATCAAGTGTCTAGTATTAAAAAGGCCTTTACTAAAATTGACATTACCCAGACAAGCGAAAATTTAAAATTGTTTAACAGTCTCGTATCATTTCTGGAAGAAAGTAATAGTGCGGCTAAATATTCCACGTTTATTGAAAACGTGCGGAAGATTCGTAATCTTTTGAAGGAAAAAAAAGATAATCCGAATGAAATAATACAAGACAAAATGATGCTATTAATAGAGGCCCTTAAAAATGATTTGCTTATTGTTACTTCTGATGCACTAGAAGCTATTTTAAATGGTTTTGGACTGCCTAATACTACAATCGAACAAGACATTTCCTCATCAACAGATGTAGCGTTGACAGACATTGTTTCCGCTATCTCGCCATATTTGCAAAAAGATCAAGATCTTGAAAAAGCAGATTTTACTACTGCTGTAAATAAAGTGAAGCTTATGAGTATGGTTGAAACATATAAGAAAAAATTACTAGAAACATTCAAGTCATCAACAAAAGAGAATGCGCGTAGCAAAATCATATCTTTGATACGCTATGGTGATGTCGGTATGACTCGTGATGACTATTTGAAAATGATATACCATATTAGGGCTTTGCCATCTGTATCAAAAGATCAAAGTAATAAAGTCGATAAATTACTTGGCAATTTTACAAAAGAATCTTCTGATATGGAAACTATAGATACAAAATTCAATAGGGGGTTAGCTTCTGCAAGCAGTTGGAATGCTATATCAGCAGATAAAGATCGTCGGCCATGGTATCTGAGCGATCGCGTTAAATATGGTGACAAAATTAAAGGTGTAATGCCAGCTTTCATAGATAAATATGTGACACTATGTCTTGATATTATGTACAAACCTGCTGATATGGTTGTTCTTTCGCAGATTTCGGATTTTATAAAACATGCATCAGATGGTAGTGCTGTTAATTTTGAGAGTATGAAGAAAAATTTGTATACATCACTTTCTGTTTCTATGGCACAGTATGTTGGCAAATTCATTTTAGCATCCCCAGTTTTAGCTATTTCTCTTATATATTGTCCAATAGGATTAATAGCGAGTGCTGGCTATGCGGTTGCTAGTCTCTTTAATAAAGATTTTTCTACAGAACTCAGGGCAAGTGCTAAGGATTATTTTGCTAGTGCGTTTAAACCATTCTATTTTGCGGTGATTAACCCAGTGATAAATATGATAAAAATTTCTGCTCCATTGCGCGCGGTAAGTGTAGTTGCGTACGATGCTGCGTTTGTTTGGCCTACAAAGAAAATGTCATCAGAAGATGAAACATTAACAACAATAAAAATAATAAACAATAATCCCAAGTTTAAAGATATGGATAATATTTTGAAATACTATGTGAAATTACATGCAAGCAATGACGGGAACAAAGATAATTTGCCTGACAGCGTAGCAAAAGCGTTGCAAAATTATGTTAGCAATGCCTTAGACAGCATGAATCAAAAGAATATTAATAATATAACGGGCACAGTTTTATTAAGTCAGAGTAAAGCTAATAGCTTGGCTAAGGTTATAGAAGAAGAGTTACAGTCTCTGTCTCTTAATGATAAACAGCGTATAAACTGTCAAAATTTGTTGCAGGTTTTGCATTCAAAGGGCGTAACAGTTAACGAAGGTTTACTTGCAGAAAAATCCTCCAGAATGATGTTCAGTGCTAGGTTTAGTCAAGCTTTCAACAATTCGTTTAATGGTTCATTTAGGAGTAAAGCCTCCATTACCCCCTCTTCCGAAACAGCTTCTTCTTTCGAAGAAACACCTTCCTCTTCTCGCACCAGCAGCGATTCTGCCTCCTTAGAGAATACAACATCTTCTCAATCGGGAGATTTGCCCCCTATTGAATTACCCAAACAACCAAGTACTACCAAACTAAATAAGCCCTAAAACTTAGTCCATAAATTGTAATCCAAGCATCTTGTATTACTTTCCAGGATCCATTACTATGCCGCTTATCGCTGGCGTAGCTCAGTTGGTAGAGCAGCTGACTTGTAATCAGCAGGTCGTTGGTTCGAGGCCGACCGCCAGCTTTTTCTTCCCGCATTTCCCTTGACTTATGACTAGCAGCATGAAAAAATACGTGCTTGCGCTTTGGGAGGGGTTCCCGAGTGGTTAAAGGGGGCAGACTGTAAATCTGCTGTTTCGGCTTCGTAGGTTCGAATCCTACCCCCTCCACCATTGAGAATTAAGAAAGCGGGTGTAGTTCAATGGTAGAACTTCAGCCTTCCAAGCTGATAGCGTGGGTTCGATTCCCATCACCCGCTCCAAAGCTATGGCTATTTTACCAAGTGGACTTACGCGGAAATTCGTGAGGCCCACATAGCTCAGTGGTAGAGCACTTCCTTGGTAAGGAAGAGGTCACCGGTTCAATACCGGTTGTGGGCTCCAAATTCTAGAGAGTCTTTATTTTTTTATAGTTGGAGAGTGTTGTGGCAAAAGCAAAATTTGAACGAGACTTACCGCACATAAACGTAGGAACTATAGGGCATGTTGACCATGGTAAGACTACATTGACGGCGGCTTTGACGAAAGTTTTGGCGAAGAAGTACGGTGGAGAGTTTAAGGCATACGATCAAATTGATGCTGCACCGGAAGAGCGAGCCCGTGGTATTACTATTGCGACAGCGCACGTTGAATACCGTTCAGCAAAGAGACATTATGCGCACGTAGATTGCCCAGGCCACGCGGATTATGTAAAGAACATGATAACTGGTGCTGCGCAGATGGACGGAGCGATATTGGTTGTTTCTGCAGCTGATGGTCCTATGCCACAAACTAGAGAGCACATACTGTTAGCAAGACAGGTAGGTGTTCCATATATAGTTGTGTTTTTAAACAAAGCGGACATGGTAGATGATCCGGAGTTGTTAGAATTAGTAGAGATGGAAGTAAGAGAGTTATTAAGTAGCTATGATTTTCCAGGGGATGATATTCCTATTGTTGTTGGTTCAGCGTTGAAGGCGTTGGAAGGCGATGCTGGTAAATTAGGAGAGGAAGCGATAGTTAAGTTGGTAGAGGCGATGGATGATTACTTTCCGCTACCTAAGCGCGAGATAGACAAGCCATTTTTGATGCCGATAGAGGACGTTTTTACTATATCTGGCCGTGGTACGGTAGTAACTGGTCGTATTGAGCGCGGTAGAGTGAAGGTAAACGATGAAATTGAGATAGTAGGTATCACTCCGACGGTTAAGACTACATGTACTGGCGTTGAGATGTTCCGTAAGTTATTGGACGAAGGTGAAGCTGGCGACAACGTTGGTGTATTGTTACGTGGTACGAAGCGAGAAGATGTACAACGTGGACAGGTATTAGCGAAGATTGGTTCTATTACGCCACACACGAAGTTTGAGGCGGAGATATACATATTGTCGAAGGAAGAAGGTGGAAGACATACACCGTTTTTCAAAGGCTATAGACCGCAGTTTTACTTCCGAACAACAGACGTTACTGGCGAAGTTATATTGCCAGAGGGAGTTGAGATGGTAATGCCAGGAGATAACATCAAGTTGCAAGTATCATTGATATCACCGATTGCGATGGAAGAAGGCTTACGTTTTGCGATTCGTGAAGGTGGCCGTACCGTCGGGGCCGGCGTAGTGTCGAAGATTATTGAGTAGTTGTAGTTATTCCCCAAACTTCTGGTTTGGAGTAGTAGCGATATAAAGTGGCGCCTAATCGTGTAAAATACGAGCAGGCGCCAAGTGTTGAGTAGAGATTTTAGGCCAGTAGCTCAATTGGCAGAGTGGCGGTCTCCAAAACCGCAGGTTGGGGGTTCGATTCCCTCCTGGCCTGCCATTATGGTAGCGTAGTTTGATTATGGTTATTAACATGAGAAGCCAAAATACTAAAGAAACGGTGATGTTAAGTTTTGCCGTTGGGGTAGTTGTGTTGGCTACCGCTGGACAATATGTGTTTTCTGCACAACCGTTGTTATGGCGGTTTGTGGGATTGCTGTTGGCATTTGCTGTAGCCGTGCTAATTATCGCGCGCACAGAGCTAGGAAAAAGAATGTGGGCGTATTGGCAGGATTCTGTTATTGAATTACGTAAGGTGGTTTGGCCAACTAAGCAAGAAACGATACAGTCGACAATAGCAGTCTTGGCAATGGTATTTGTTATGGGGTTGGTATTGTGGTCAATTGATGCAATTCTTGTAAGGTTGGTTGCTTGGATTGTGAAACAGGGGGCAGTTTGATGACAATGCGTTGGTATGTGATACATACATATCCTGGTTCTGAGTCACAAGTAAAAAAGTTGTTGACCAATGAAATTAAAACCAAGAGCGTAGAATCTAGCTTTGGTGAAATCATGGTGCCTACCGAAGAAGTAGTAGAAATCCGCTCTGGTAAAAAACGTAAGAGTGAGCGGAAATTCTTTCCAGGCTATGTTTTAGTACAAATGGAAATGAATGATTATATTTGGCATTTGGTACGTGATATTCCTAGAGTATTAGGTTTTATTGGCGGCACATCAGATAGGCCTACACCGATTTCTGATAAAGAAGCAGATAATATTCTACAGCGTATTCAAGAGGGTGTGGATAAGCCTAAGCCAAAGGTCTTGTTTGAGTCTGGTGAAGTTATTAGAGTTACAGACGGACCATTCGCTGATTTCAATGGTGTAGTGGAAGAAGTTAACTACGATAAACATCGTATGCGTGTAGCCGTATTAATTTTTGGCCGCTCTACTCCAGTGGATTTAGATTTTAGCCAGGTTGAAAAAGGTTAGTTTTTAGTAAGTAGTAACGGGGAGCTTGTAAGAGCGTTATACCCAAGAAGGTGAAAAATGGCAAAGAAGAGTATAGAAGCGTTTATTAAACTGCAGATCCCTGCAGGTAGCGCAAATCCTAGTCCACCAGTTGGCCCAGCTTTAGGGCAGCGCGGTGTTAATATTATGGAATTTTGTAAGTCGTTTAATGCTAGCACACAAGATATTCCAGGTGTAGAAAAAGGCACTAAATTACCAGTGAAAATCACGGTATATTCTGATCGCAGTTTCTCATTTGAAGTTAAGAGTCCTCCTGCTTCAGTATTATTAGCGAAAATTCTTAAGTTGGCTAAAGGTAGCGGTGTACCAAACAAAGAAAAAGTAGGCAAAATAAATCGCGCACAATTAGAAGAAATTGTGAAGATGAAACAGAAAGATATTACTGCTGCTAGTATGGATGCGGCAGTACGCACTATTGCTGGTACAGCAAGAAGCATGGGTATAGACGTAGAGGGAGTAGTATAATGGCGTATGTAAGCAAAAAGCGTAAAGCTATTTTAGAAAAAGTTACTCCTGGCAAAGTTTATTCTTTCGTTGAAGCTATAGAATTTTTACAAAGCTTACCAGCAGCAAAATTTGTTGAAAGTGTCGATGTTAGCGTACGTTTAGGTATTGATGCACGTAAATCCGATCAAACAGTACGTGGTTCTACAGTGTTACCGCACGGTACTGGTAAGACTGTTAGAGTAGCGGTATTTACGCAAGGTGCTAATGCTAAAGTTGCACAAGAAGCTGGTGCAGATATTGTTGGTATGGACGATTTAGCTGAAAGCATTAAAGCTGGCAATATGGATTTTGATGTAGTAATTGCTAGCCCAGATGCTATGGGTGTAGTTGGTCGTTTGGGGCAAGTTTTAGGTCCACGCGGCTTAATGCCAAATCCCAAAGTCGGCACAGTAACTCCTGATGTTGCTACCGCGGTAAAAAATGCTAAAGGCGGTCAGGTACGTTACAGAGCAGACAAAAACGGTATTGTGCATTGCACAATTGGTAAAGTTAATTTTAATGCACAGCAATTACAAGGTAATTTCTTGGCATTGTTAGCAGATTTGAAGAAAGTTAAACCGGCAGGAGCCAAGGGTGTTTACATGCGGAAGGCGACAGTGTCTTCTACCATGGGCCCAGGGTTTATTGTTGATTTAGCTTCTTTAGATGTTTAGCTTGTTTTAATCGAGTTAAACAGACGGCAAATATGTAATTTTTTCAAAATACAAATTGCCGTCAAAGACCGTAGGTGAGCGTTTAGTTTTTAAATCTGGTGTTAAGCTAGAGCCTACGCAGACGGGCAGATTTGGCGTAAATGCCAAATTTGTGGAGGCAATAACTTTTTTTATAGTGGAGCATGGCGAAATGACGCTTAAACTCAATGATAAAAAAGAGATTGTCGCGGAAGTAGCAGAAGTTGCATCAAAGGCAATATCGCTAGTTGCTGCAGACTATCGCGGATTGACAGCGGAACAAATGACCGCGCTACGTGCTAACGCACGGCAGGCAAATGTCAATCTGAAAATAGTACGTAACACCTTGGCACGTATTGCTTTAACAGGTACAGAATTCGAAGGCATTAATACTGCCTTAACCGGGCCAATAATTTTGGCTTTTTCGAATGATGAGCCTGGCGCTAATGCGCGTTTGATGCGCGACTTTGCTAAAGATAATGACAAGTTAAAAGTTAGAGCTATATCTCTAGGTGGACAAGTTTACGATAAAAGTCAATTAGACTTTGTGGCGAAACTACCAACGAAGAGTGAAGCAATAGCGAAATTGCTGTCGGTAATGCAAGCGCCAATTGCGAAATTGGTTCGTACTATGGCAGAGCCACACGCAAAGCTAGTCAGAACTTTAGCCGCTGTTCGCGATACTAAACAATAAACTTAATTTGATTTTTGGAGATAAATAAATGGCCGTATCAAAAGAAGAAATCTTAGATGCTATAGCACAAATGAGTGTAATGGACGTTGTAGCGTTAATTGAATCTATGGAAAAGAAATTTAATGTAACAGCCGCAGCTGCTGTTGCTGTAGCTGCTCCTGCTGCCGCTGCTGCTGCCGTCGCCGAAGAACAAACCGAATTCAAAGTAGTACTTGCTGCTTTCGGTGATAACAAGGTTGGCGTGATTAAAGCTATTCGCACTATTACTGGTTTAGGCTTGAAAGAAGCGAAAGACTTAGTAGAAAGTGCTCCAGCGACTGTGAAAGAGGGTGTTTCTAAAGCTGACGCAGCTGACTTCAAGAAGCAACTAGAGGAAGCGGGCGCGACTGTTGAAATCAAGTAACCTTTGGTTTATGACTCAATCTAGCATCTGTATGCATTTAAGTATGCGGATGCTGGATTGTGGCTATTTGCAAGGTACTTTTCTATTTAACTTATAACCAATCAGAGGATCACAATGGCAATAGCATCGGCAAGCACAGATATTCGCAAACTGTCATTTACAGAAAAAAAACGTATACGTGCTGATTATGGGAAAAGTGTCGAGACTTTAGAAGTCCCGCCGTTACTTAGTATCCAATTGGATTCGTACGATAGCTTTTTACAGCCTGACACTAAAGATGATGCGCGTGAAGCTCAAGGATTACAGAGTGCATTTACCTCGGTGTTTCCTATCGTAAGTTATTCTGGCAACGCAGTTTTAGAGTATGTAAGTTATCATTTAGGCGTGCCAACTTTTGATGTTAAAGAATGCCAGATTCGCGGCCTTACATATGCTGCGCCATTACGTGTTAAAGTTAGATTGGTTATTTATGATAAAGATGCACCAGCTGGCGCAAAAGTTGTTAAAGACGTGCGTGAGCAAGAAGTATATATGGGCGAGCTGCCGCTAATGACTGGCAACGGTACTTTTGTGATTAATGGTACCGAACGAGTAGTAGTGTCACAATTGCATCGCTCTCCTGGGGTGTTTTTTGAGCATGATAAAGGTAAGACTCATGCCTCCGGAAAACTGTTGTATGCTGCAAGAATTATTCCTTACCGTGGTTCATGGTTAGATGTTGAATTTGATCCTAAAGACTGCATTTTTGTGCGTATCGATCGCCGACGTAAATTGCCAGCTACGGTGTTGCTACGTGCATTGGGTTACAGTGCTAGTGAAATTTTGGCGTTGTTCTTTTCTATGAATACTTTCCATTTTAAAGAAAATGGCAAAATTGTTTTAGAATTAGTAGCAAGCCGTTTACGTGGTGAAACAGCTATTGCTGACATCAAGTTGCCAGATGGGACGGTGTTAGTAGAAGCAGGTCGCAGAATTACTGCTAGATACATTCGCCAAATGGAAGAAGCAAAACTAAAAGAATTAGAAGTAAAACCAGAATACTTAGCGGGCAAGATTTTATCACATGATATAGTTGATACCGATAGTGGTGAAATATTAGTAGAAGCTAATACAGAAATTACCCCAGAAACTTTAGAAGTGATTCGTAAAGCTGGTTGTAAGTCATTCCAAACTATTTACACTAATAATCTTGATCAAGGCGCATATATGTCCGATACATTGCGAATTGATGCTACCAAAACAAGATTAGAGGCTTTAGTTGAAATATATCGCATGATGCGTCCCGGTGAGCCACCAACTAAAGAGTCAGCAGAACTATTGTTTAATAACTTGTTTTTCAGTGCTGATCGCTATGATTTGTCAGCGGTTGGGCGCATGAAGTTTAATCGTCGTGTTGGGCGTAGTGAAGTTGAAGGGCCAGGGGTATTGTCTAACGATGATATTATTGCAGTATTTAAGACATTAATTGATATTCGTGATGGTCGTGGCGAAATTGACGATATCGATCACTTAGGCAACCGTCGTGTACGTAGCGTTGGTGAAATGGTTGAAAATCAATTTAGAGTAGGCTTAGTGCGAGTAGAACGTGCAGCTAAAGAGCGTTTGAGTTTGGCCGAATCAGAGTCTTTAATGCCACAAGATTTGATTAATGCTAAACCGGTGTCTGCTACGATTAAAGAATTCTTTGGTTCTAGCCAATTATCGCAGTTTATGGATCAGAATAATCCATTATCAGAAGTAACACATAAAAGACGTGTTTCGGCATTAGGCCCTGGTGGTTTGACGCGTGAGCGTGCTGGTTTTGAAGTGCGTGACGTACACATTACGCATTATGGTCGCGTATGCCCAATTGAAACTCCTGAAGGTCCAAATATTGGCTTAATCAATTCTCTAGCTGTGTATGCGCGTACTAACAAGTACGGATTCTTGGAAAGCCCATACCGTAAAGTGGTAAATGGTAAATTGACGGATACAGTTGAATTTTTATCTGCGATTGAAGAGGGACAATATGTAATTGCGCAGGCTAGTGCTGCTGTCGACAACAATGGTAAATTACTAGAAGATTTAGTGCCATGTCGTTATATGAACGAATTTACTTTGACTTCCACTGATAAAGTGCAATTTATGGATATTTCCCCACGGCAGATAGTGTCGGTAGCTGCTTCCTTAATTCCTTTCTTGGAGCATGATGATGCTAACCGTGCTTTGATGGGATCAAACATGCAACGGCAAGCTGTGCCTACGTTAAGAGCAGAAAAGCCTTTAGTTGGTACTGGCATGGAGCGCGTGGTGGCGGTAGATTCTGGCGTGACTGTAAATGCTTTACGTAGCGGTACAGTGTATTCTGTGGATGCTTCGCGGATTGTAGTTAAAGTTGATCATAGTGAAGCGAATGAAGCTGGCGTAGACATTTATAATTTAACCAAGTATCAACGCTCTAATCAAAATACTTGTATTAATCAGACACCGTTAGTCGTTAAGGGTGACCGTATTAATACGGGTGACGTATTAGCTGATGGGCCATCTACTGATTTAGGCGAATTAGCGCTAGGGCAAAACCTGATGGTAGCTTTCATGCCATGGAATGGTTTTAACTTCGAAGATTCGATAGCGATTTCTGAGCGTGTAGTGCAGGAAGATCGTTTTACGACTATTCATATTGAAGAACTAACTTGTGTGGCGCGTGACACTAAATTAGGTTCAGAAGAAGTAACTGCTGATATTCCTAACGTTGGTGAGCATGCTTTATCCAAACTCGATGCTTCTGGAGTAGTGTATATTGGTGCTGATGTAACTGCTGGCGATATCTTAGTTGGTAAAGTTACCCCTAAAGGTGAAACGCAATTAACTCCAGAAGAAAAGTTATTAAGAGCGATCTTCGGTGAAAAAGCTTCCGATGTTAAAGATACTTCTTTGCGCGTACCAACTGGTATCAGTGGTACAGTAATCGATGTGCAGATTTTTACGCGTGATGGCGTAACTAAAGATGCGCGTGCGTTAGAAATAGAAGAGATTGAACTTGATAAAATCAAAAAAGATTTGGATGATGATTTAAAAATTCGTCAAGATGATATTTTTGAAAGAATCGCGACTCTATTAGTAGGCAAAACTGCTGCTGGTGGACCAAAATCACTCAAATCTGGCACTGTAATCAAAGCTGAATATTTACAAAGTTTAGATCGTGATGCTTGGTTTGAGATTCGTTTACGCGAAGATGCTATTAATCAACAATTAGAAGCTGCTGCTGAACAATTGGAATTATTGCGTAAAGAGCATGATGAACACCTAACCGAAAAAACTAAGAAATTAAAACAAGGCGATGATTTGGCCCCGGGCGTGTTGAAGATTGTTAAAGTATTTTTGGCCGTGAAGCGTCGCGTGCAACCTGGTGATAAAATGGCGGGACGTCATGGTAACAAGGGTGTGATTTCAACAATTGTGCCAGTAGAAGATATGCCATATTTAGCAGATGGTACGCCAGTGGATATTATTTTAAATCCGCTTGGTGTGCCATCACGTATGAACGTTGGCCAAGTGTTAGAAACACATTTAGGCTGGGCAGCCAAAGGCTTGGGTCAAAAAGTGGCGCAGATGCTAGATGCTAAGGCTGATACTAAACAAATTAAAGAATTTTTAGATCAAATTTATAATTTGCAGTATCACATGAAGACTACAACTAAGCGTAAGATTAATCTTGATAGTTTTACTGATAATGAAATTTTAGAGTTGGCCAATAATTTGCGTGATGGTATTCCAACTGCTTCGCCAGTATTCGATGGTGTGCAAGAATCAGAAATCAAGCAATTGTTAAAGATAGCTGGTTTACCTGAAGATGGGCAAACTACCTTAATTGATGGCCGTACCGGACAAGCATTTGAACGTAAGATTACAGTTGGTTATATGTACATGCTGAAACTTAACCACTTGGTTGATGACAAGATGCATGCGCGCTCCACTGGTTCTTATAGTTTGGTCACCCAGCAGCCATTGGGTGGTAAGGCACAATTCGGTGGTCAAAGATTTGGTGAAATGGAAGTGTGGGCACTTGAAGCATATGGTGCTGCATATACATTGCAAGAAATGTTAACGGTTAAGTCTGACGACGTTGCTGGTCGTACTAAAATGTATAAAAACATTGTCGATGGTGATCATCGTATGGAAGCAGGTATGCCGGAATCATTCAACGTATTGGTTAAAGAAATACGTTCCTTGGGTATTAATATTGAACTAGAACATAAGTAAGCGCTGGAGGCACAATAGTGAGAGACATACTTGGCCTTTTAAGACAACATGGGCAAGGCGATGAATTTAATGTGGTACGTTTGGGGCTTGCGTCACCAGATGACATCATATCTAATTCTTTTGGTGAAGTTAAAAAGCCTGAGACTATTAACTATCGTACTTTCAAACCAGAACGCGATGGATTATTCTGTGCCAAAATCTTTGGTCCAGTTAAAGACTATGAATGCTTATGTGGTAAATATAAGCGTCTGAAACATCGTGGTATCATTTGTGAAAAATGCGGTGTGGAAGTTACTTTGGCCAAAGTACGTCGTGAAAGAATGGGGCACATCCAATTAGCTAGCCCAGTAGCGCATATTTGGTTCTTGAAATCATTGCCATCTAGAATTGGTTTGCTATTGGATATGACTTTGCGTGATATAGAAAGAGTTCTATATTTCGAAGCATATGTAGTCATTGAATCTGGTATGACCTCATTAGAGACAGGCCAATTGTTGACAGAAGAAGCTTATCTAGAAGCTTTCGAACAATATGGCGACGAATTTACGGCTTTAATGGGCGCAGAGGCGATTCAAAAATTGCTGGCGCGCATTAATCTGAAAGAAGAAGCAGAGAAAATTCGTGAGGAAATAGCAGTTACTAGTTCCGAAACTAGAGAGAAAAAATTATCCAAACGCATTAAACTCATTGAGTCTTTCATTAATTCTGGTAATAAACCAGAATGGATGATTATGTCAGTGTTGCCAGTGTTACCACCGGATCTACGTCCATTGGTGCCGTTGGATGGTGGACGTTTTGCTACTTCTGATTTGAATGATTTATATCGACGCGTAATCAATCGTAATAACCGATTAATGCGTTTGTTGGATTTAGCTGCACCAGATATTATCGTTCGCAACGAAAAACGCATGTTGCAAGAATCTGTAGATGCCTTGCTAGACAATGGTCGGCGTGGTCGTGCGATTACTGGTTCAAACAAGCGGCCATTGAAGTCATTAGCGGATATGATTAAAGGTAAGCAAGGGCGTTTCCGCCAAAACTTATTGGGTAAGCGCGTTGATTATTCTGGTCGTTCGGTTATTGTGGTTGGTCCTACTTTACGTCTACATCAATGCGGTTTGCCAAAGAAGATGGCTCTAGAATTATTTAAGCCGTTTATTTTCAGTAAGCTGGAGTTACGTGGTTTAGCCACTACCATTAAGGCCGCCAAGAAAATGGTAGAAAAAGAAGGTCCGGAAGTTTGGGACATTTTGGAAGAGGTTATTCGTGAACATCCAGTATTGTTAAATCGTGCGCCAACTTTGCACAGACTAGGTATTCAAGCGTTCGAGCCGATCTTGATTGAAGGTAAGGCGATTCAATTGCACCCGTTAGTTTGTGCGGCGTATAACGCGGACTTTGACGGTGACCAAATGGCGGTACACGTACCATTAACTTTGGAAGCACAATTAGAAGCGCGCGCTTTGATGATGTCCACTAATAACGTATTGTCACCAGCTAATGGTGAACCGATTATTGTGCCATCACAAGACGTGGTACTGGGTTTATATTATTTAACGCGTGAAAGAATTAATGATTTAGGTGAAGGCATGATTTTCGCAAGTCCTGCGGAAGTACGGCGTGCCTTTGAAAATCATGTGGTTGGCATGAATGCAAAGATTAGAGTACGTTTGGACAAAGATTTTATTTATGGTACGCAAACAGGTGATGCCAAAAGTGAAATCATCGATACTACTGTTGGACGAGTTTTCTTCTCGGAAATTCTACCAACCAGCTTGCCATTTACTTTGATTAATAGAGTGATGAACAAAAAATCGATATCACAATTGATTAATCATTGTTATCGAACTGTTGGCTTAAAAGAGAGCGTAATTTTTGCTGACCATCTGATGTATGCGGGCTTCGCTTATGCAACTCGATCTGGTATTTCGATTGGTATAGATGACTTGGTAATTCCTGCATCTAAAGGCAAGATCATCGAAGCAGCGGAGCTAGAAGTTAAAGAGATTGAATCGCAATATGCATCAGGCTTAGTAACGCATGGTGAGCGTTATAATAAAGTTATTGATATTTGGTCCAGAACCAACGATTTAGTAGCTAAGGCGATGATGGCAGAATTAGCGGAAGAAGAAGTAACAGATAAAGATGGTAAAGTAACCAAGCAAGAATCATTCAACTCTGTATACATGATGGCTGATTCTGGTGCGCGGGGCTCTGCAGCACAGATGCGTCAGTTGGCCGGTATGCGCGGTTTGATGGTAAAACCGGATGGTTCGATTATTGAGACTCCGATTACTGCTAACTTCCGTGAAGGCTTGAACGTATTGCAATACTTCGTTTCTACTCACGGTGCGCGTAAAGGTTTGGCTGATACGGCGTTAAAAACAGCAAACTCTGGTTATTTGACAAGACGCTTAGTTGACGTAGCTCAGGACGTTGTGGTAACAGAACCAGATTGTGGTACTAGCCAAGGTTTGACTATGACTACCTTGATCGAAGGTGGTGATATTGTTGAGCCCTTGCATGAACGAGTCTTGGGTCGTGTGTTGTTAGAGGATGTATTGGTTCCTGGCACGGATAAAGTGGCTATTAGTGCTGGTACATTGCTTAATGAAACATTAGTGGCAGATCTAGAGCGCATGGGTGTTGATTCAGTGCGCGTCAGATCAGTAATTACCTGTGAAACTCGCTATGGAATTTGTGGCAAGTGCTATGGCCGTGATTTAGCTCGTGGTGATTTGGTCAATATTGGCGAAGCGGTTGGGGTTATTGCAGCGCAATCAATTGGTGAACCTGGTACCCAGTTAACCATGCGTACGTTCCATATTGGTGGTGCGGCATCTCGTTCTACTACTGCCAATAGTGTGCAAGTTAAGACTAACGGTATTGCCCGTTTGCATAACATTAAATTAGTTAAACATCGTGAAGGGTATTCTGTAGCAGTATCTCGTTCTGGTTCTCTGACAATTGCCGATGAGAATGGTAGAGAACGTGAGCGTTATAGTCTGCCATATGGCGCTATTTTACGTGTTGAAGAAGGCAGTAATGTCAAAGCTGGGGCTACGGTCGCAAATTGGGATGCACATAATCACCCAGTTATTACTGAAGTTGCTGGCCGCGTACAATTTGTTGATTTGTTTGAAGGTTTGACTATGAATCGTCAAACAGATGAAATAACTGGTTTGTCTAGCATCGTAGTGTTAGATCCTAAGCAATTGGGTACTAGCGGACGTGATTTGCGGCCAATGGTTAAATTAGTTGATGAACAAGGCAATGATCTATGTTTAGCTGGTACTAATTTACCAGCACATTATTTCTTGCCGCCAGATGCAATTATTAACGTTGATGACGGTGCAGCAGTAGGCGTTGGTGATATCATCGCGCGTATTCCACAAGAAACCTCGAAGACTCGCGATATTACCGGTGGTCTACCGCGCGTAGCTGATTTGTTTGAAGCGCGTAAACCAAAAGAAGCGGCGATATTGGCAGAAATTTCTGGGGTGGTAAGCTTTGGTAAAGAAACCAAAGGGAAGCGTCGTTTGTTAATCACTCCTACCGAAGGTGAAGTGCATGAAGAGCTAATTCCAAAATGGCGTCATGTGAGTATCTTTGAAGGTGAGTTGGTTGAAAAAGGCGAAGTAATTGCCGACGGTCCGTTGAATCCGCATGAAGTATTGCGTTTGTTAGGTGTGGATGCATTATCTAATTACATTGGTAAAGAGGTGCAAGACGTATATCGTCTGCAAGGCGTGAAGATTAATGATAAACACATTGAAGTAATTGTTCGACAAATGTTACGTAAGGTTATGGTCTTGAATTCTGGCGATACACGTTATATACAAGGCGAGCAAGTTGAGCTAGCAGAAATAGAAACATCGAATGATGAAACTAAGAAGCAAGACAAGTTGCCAGCAGTATATCAGCGTGTGTTATTAGGTATTACCAAGGCTTCTTTAGCAACAGAATCATTCATTTCTGCGGCATCATTCCAGGAAACCACTAGAGTCTTAACTGAAGCAGCAGTAAGTGGTAAATGTGATGAATTACGTGGCTTGAAAGAAAATGTGATTGTTGGACGTTTGATTCCAGCTGGTACAGGTTTAGCTCATCATGAATCAATACGTCGTGAAAGATTAAAGCAAGCCACTGAAGCGCAAAACCTGATCAAGCAGCAAGCTAGTCCATCAAAGAGTGATGTAGAGCAGGCTTTAGGTGAAGCTTTGAACTCTACTGGAACTTAAAGTAAAACCAATACATTGAAGCCCGGAATCCCCGGGCTTTTTTGTATTGCTGAATTAAAAATTTTAAGTATTTATGGATGCTATGGACACTGATGTTATAAATTTTAGCCTTTCCATTATATTTGGTTGTATAGGTATAGGGTTTACCTATTATGGTCGTAAAGGGAATTTTTACTTTCTATTGGCTGGTTTAGCCTTGCTTGCACTTACCCTATTTAGTATCGACACCATTACACTGGCATGTGCCGGTTTATTATTTGTCTTGGGGCCTTTTTTCTTATCGCGCATGTAAAAGCGTTAACATCCCGCTAGAGCTGGGTTGGCATTGGAATACGCCGTATATATCGCTGTGCAAGGGCATCCGATACTTTGTAAATAAGACGCATTTAAATCATAAGCATTTACTACTCCGTATAAGCCGCATTTTTGTACGATAGTATTATTGCGTATGTACATCATTATTCTTATAGTACAGCCAGTACAATTGTGGTAAGGCTGGCCTACATTAGGCGGGATATAATTATTAAGGCCTGTTAAACCGTCTATAGTGGCATCATATTGTATAATTACACCACCGCCATTCGCTGCAGAAATATTTAATGGTGGATAAATAATTACTCCGTGGACTGGCGGATAGCTATTATCCACAGCCGAAACGTTGAGGGTGACCCAACTGGGGGCTGAGAAAGATACAGTTTTTGTGCCAACGGTTATGTTAGTACCAAAACTGCCGGTTTTTTCATAACGTTCTCTTAACTGGTCGCCTATTTGATAAATTAGTGGTAGAGCTTTTAGGCCTTTGGCGCGAGCGGCGTATTGATTATAAGCAGGTAGGGCCACAGCTGCTAACACGCCCAATATACTAACTACTACCAATAGTTCGATTAAACTAAAACCACGCATCTTCATAATTTTTTACTCTGTGTTAATAAATTAAGAATATTAATATCAATTATAGTATTGCAATCGTTTGTTAGGTAGCGCACGCAATATTTTGAATATTAACTAACTATTGTGTTGTGTATGGCAGTTTGTTTTGGCTAATCTGCCAACCAGCCCCTACCATCAACCATTAATATGTGCTAACATTGCCAGGTTTTTTAAAGCTATTAAATCGGGTTACATAATTTTTACGCGTAATCCTTTGTATCTGCAAGTGTTTGACAGTAATACTTGCGTGGTGTAGAATCCAGCTCCTAAGTAAAATAGGTGGTGGAAGTGTCTGTCTATTTGTTTTTGATAAAAATTGGAGCATTGTCTTCCTATGTCTACAGTTAATCAGTTAGTTCGTGGTGCACGGACTGTATCTAAAGCTAAAACTAAGACCCCTGCTCTGCATGGGTGTCCGCAACGTCGTGGGGTATGTATTCGTGTGTACACGACTACTCCTAAAAAACCAAACTCAGCACTACGTAAAGTGTGCCGTGTCCGCTTAACCAATAGCTTCGAAGTAACAGCCTATATTCAGGGTGAAGGTCATAACTTACAAGAGCACTCCGTGGTACTAATCCGCGGTGGTCGTGTAAAGGACTTACCTGGTGTGCGTTACAAGGTAATTCGCGGTAGCTTAGATACACAGGGTGTACAAGGGCGCAAACAAGGGCGTTCCAAGTACGGTGAAAAACGTAATAAGAAGTCTGATAAAAAGAAATAGGATCTGAAAATGCCAAGAAGAAGAGTTGCAGCAAAACGAGTAATCAACGCTGATCCAGTATATGGCAGCCAGCTGTTAGCAAAATTTATTAATCATCTTATGGTGGAAGGTAAAAAGTCAGTGGCGGAAAGCATCGTATATGGTGCATTAGAAACTGTTCGTCAAAAAACTAAGACTGCCAATCCTCTGTCTATATTTGAACGCGCATTGGATAATATTCGTCCAGTAGTCGAAGTAAAATCTCGCCGTGTTGGTGGTGCTACATATCAGGTGCCAGTAGAAGTAAACAACAATCGTGCCATAACTTTAGCTATGCGCTGGTTGGTAGAATTTGCTAGAAAACGTGGTGAGAAAGGTATGGCATTGCGTTTGGCTGGTGAAATTTTAGATGCCTCTGATGATGAAAGCTCTACAGGTGGCAGTAAAGGTAAGGGCGGCGCAATTAAGAAGCGTGAAGACACGCATCGTATGGCTGACGCAAACAAAGCATTCTCACATTATCGTTGGTAAAAGGGTTCAGATAAATTGGCACGACATACTGATATAAATAGATATAGAAACATAGGTATTATGGCGCATATCGACGCTGGTAAGACTACTACTACCGAGCGTATTTTGTTCTACACTGGCGTTTCGCATAAGATTGGTGAAGTACACTATGGCACTGCAGTTATGGACTGGATGCCGCAAGAACAAGAACGTGGAATCACTATTACTTCAGCTGCTACTACTTGTTTCTGGAGTGGTATGGCTGGGCAGTTTCCGCAACACCGCATTAACATTATTGATACTCCTGGTCACGTTGATTTTACTATTGAAGTAGAGCGTTCCCTGCGCGTATTAGATGGTGCTTGTGCTGTTTTCTGTGCAGTTGGTGGGGTAGAGCCGCAATCTGAAACAGTATGGCGCCAAGCGAATAAATACCATGTACCACGTATGGCGTTTGTTAACAAAATGGATCGTCCGGGTGCCAACTTCTTACGTGTAGTAGAGCAAGTGAAATCTCGCTTGGGCTCCAATCCAGTGCCGGTGCAATTACCAATTGGTGCTGAAGAAAATTTTGAAGGAATTGTAGATTTAGTAAAAATGAAGGCCGTTTACTGGGATGAAGAAAGTAAAGGTATCAAGTTTGAATTAAGAGATATTCCAGGCAATATGGCCGCTGATTGTGCTAAATGGCATGAACATATGGTAGAAGCTGCTGCTGAAGCAGATGAAGCTTTAATGGAAAAATATTTAGAAGGTCATGATTTAAGCGAAGAAGACATTAAGCGTGGACTACGTGCACGTACTTTACGTAATGAAATTGTGCCGATGTTCTGTGGTAGTGCCTTTAAGAATAAGGGTGTGCAAGCAGTGTTGGACGGTATTATCGAGTATATGCCTTCGCCTGTTGATGTGCCAGCTATTAATGGTGTGCTAGAAGATGGTGAGACACATGCTGAGCGTCATCCGCGCGATGAAGAACCATTTTCTGCTTTAGCATTTAAGATTGCTACCGATCCATACGTTGGTACTTTAACCTATTTACGTGTTTATTCTGGTACTTTGACTTCTGGTGATAGCGTTATGAATTCAGTTAAAGGCAAGAAAGAACGTATCGGTCGTCTATTGCAGATGCATGCGAACAATCGTGAAGAAATCAAAGAGGTACACGCAGGTGATATCGCTGCAGCAGTTGGTTTAAAGAACACTACTACAGGGGATACTTTGTGCTCTCTAGATGATGTTATCGTGCTAGAGCGTATGGAATTCCCTGAACCAGTTATTAACTTGGCAGTAGAACCAAAAACTAAGCAAGACCAAGAAAAAATGGGTGTAGCTTTAGGCAAATTGGCGCAGGAAGATCCTTCTTTCAGAGTAAGAACTGATGAAGAAACAGGCCAGACCATTATTGCTGGCATGGGTGAGTTGCATCTAGAAATTATTGTTGACCGCATGTTGCGAGAGTTTGGTGTAGAGGCAAATATTGGTAAGCCGCAAGTTGCTTATCGTGAAACTATCACCAAGTCTATTGAGCAAGAAGGCAAATACATTAAGCAAACTGGTGGTCGTGGGCAATATGGCCATGTGTGGTTGCGTATTGAACCAAATGAAGTTGGTGCAGGTTTTAAATTCAACAATGAAATTGTTGGTGGCGCTATTCCACGCGAATATATTCCAGCGGTAGAAAAAGGTATCCAGGAACAAATGCAAAATGGCGTATTGGCTGGCTACCCGGTAGTTGACGTTGTAGTTTCCTTGTTTGATGGTTCTTACCACGAAGTAGACTCTAACGAAATGGCGTTTAAGATTGCGGGATCGCAAGGGTTTAAATCAGGTGCGCTAAGAGCTGGTGCAGTTATTCTAGAACCGATCATGAGCGTAGAAGTGGTAACGCCTGAAGACTACATGGGTGATGTGGTTGGTGATTTAAATCGTCGTCGTGGCATGATTCAAGGCATGGAAGATGGTCCTGCTGGTAAACATGTTAAAGCGGAAGTTCCGTTGTCTGAGATGTTTGGTTACGCAACAGATTTACGTTCTGCTACTCAAGGCCGTGCGACATACACGATGGAGTTTAAGCGTTATTCGCAAGCTCCAGCTAGTGTTGCAGATGCGATTGTTAAAAAGCGAACTGGTTAAAATTAATTTAGATTATTGAGGTAGAAATTAAGTGGCAAAAGCAAAATTTGAACGAGACTTACCGCACATAAACGTAGGAACTATAGGGCATGTTGACCATGGTAAGACTACATTGACGGCGGCTTTGACGAAAGTTTTGGCGAAGAAGTACGGTGGAGAGTTTAAGGCATACGATCAAATTGATGCTGCACCGGAAGAGCGAGCCCGTGGTATTACTATTGCGACAGCGCACGTTGAATACCGTTCAGCAAAGAGACATTATGCGCACGTAGATTGCCCAGGCCACGCGGATTATGTAAAGAACATGATAACTGGTGCTGCGCAGATGGACGGAGCGATATTGGTTGTTTCTGCAGCTGATGGTCCTATGCCACAAACTAGAGAGCACATACTGTTAGCAAGACAGGTAGGTGTTCCATATATAGTTGTGTTTTTAAACAAAGCGGACATGGTAGATGATCCGGAGTTGTTAGAATTAGTAGAGATGGAAGTAAGAGAGTTATTAAGTAGCTATGATTTTCCAGGGGATGATATTCCTATTGTTGTTGGTTCAGCGTTGAAGGCGTTGGAAGGCGATGCTGGTAAATTAGGAGAGGAAGCGATAGTTAAGTTGGTAGAGGCGATGGATGATTACTTTCCGCTACCTAAGCGCGAGATAGACAAGCCATTTTTGATGCCGATAGAGGACGTTTTTACTATATCTGGCCGTGGTACGGTAGTAACTGGTCGTATTGAGCGCGGTAGAGTGAAGGTAAACGATGAAATTGAGATAGTAGGTATCACTCCGACGGTTAAGACTACATGTACTGGCGTTGAGATGTTCCGTAAGTTATTGGACGAAGGTGAAGCTGGCGACAACGTTGGTGTATTGTTACGTGGTACGAAGCGAGAAGATGTACAACGTGGACAGGTATTAGCGAAGATTGGTTCTATTACGCCACACACGAAGTTTGAGGCGGAGATATACATATTGTCGAAGGAAGAAGGTGGAAGACATACACCGTTTTTCAAAGGCTATAGACCGCAGTTTTACTTCCGAACAACAGACGTTACTGGCGAAGTTATATTGCCAGAGGGAGTTGAGATGGTAATGCCAGGAGATAACATCAAGTTGCAAGTATCATTGATATCACCGATTGCGATGGAAGAAGGCTTACGTTTTGCGATTCGTGAAGGTGGCCGTACCGTCGGGGCCGGCGTAGTGTCGAAGATTATTGAATAGGGTAAAAACATGCAAGGTCAAGTTATACGAATCCGTTTAAAATCATATGATCACAAGTTGATCGATCAATCTTCGAAAGAGATTGTTGAAACAGCGAAGAGAACTGGCGCTTCTGTGCAAGGTCCAGTTCCTATGCCAACGCATAAAGAGAAGTTTACAATTCTTATTTCTCCGCATGCGAATAAAAACGCACGTGATCAATATGAGATTCGTACTCATAAGCGATTAGTAATTATTGTTGAACCAACTGATAAAACCGTAGATGCATTGATGAAGTTAGATCTAGCAGCTGGGGTGGATGTACAAATTTCCGTCAGTTAAGAACTAGGGGTAGGGGTATAAAAATGTCTATAGGGTTAGTTGGCCGTAAATGCGGAATGACCCGCGTGTTTACAGAAGATGGTCGTTCAATACCAGTATCGGTTGTTGAAGTAACACCTAATTTTGTAACGCAGCTAAAAACCACCGAAATAGATGGTTATTGTGCGATTCAGGTCACCACTGGTGAGCGAAAAGCCAAGCGGGTAAATAAGGCACAAGCTGGGCATTTTGCTAAAGCAAATGTTAATGCTGGTCGTGGTATGTGGGAGTTTCGCTTAGCAGACGGTGAAACATCTAGCTTAGCAGTTGGCGATTCCATAGCGGTTTCATTGTTCCAGGCTGGACAAATTGTGGATGTTACTGGCACTTCTAAGGGTAAAGGTTTTGCTGGAGCAATTAAACGTCATAATTTTAGTTCGCAGCGCGCAAGCCATGGTAACTCCTTATCACATAGAGCTCCTGGTTCAATTGGGCAAAACCAAAGTCCAGGACGAGTGTTTAAAGGCAAACGCATGGCTGGCCATATGGGTGACGAGCAAGTAACGATTGGCAATTTAGAAATTATTCGGATCGATGAGCAGCGTAATGCGTTGCTAATCAAAGGTGCTATTCCTGGTGCACCAGGCGGTGATGTGATTATTCGTCCTGCCTGTAAAACAACAGTAGAAAGCACAGTAGATGCCGCATAACAGGGGAAAAGAATGGAGCTATTAGTAGCTGCGCCTGGCGGTTCCGGGCAACACAAACTTGAGGTTTCGGCGAATACCTTTGGTCGTGATTTTAATGAGGCATTAGTACACCAAGTTGTTACCGCATATTTAGCTGGTGGCAGAGCTGGCACACGAGCACAAAAGACTCGTAGTGAGGTTAGCGGTGGTGGTATTAAACCTTGGCGCCAAAAAGGTACTGGCCGTGCACGTGCGGGGACAATTCGCAGTCCATTGTGGCGCAAAGGTGGTATTGTTTTTGCAGCTAAGCCGCAGGACTTTTCGCAAAAAGTAAACCGTAAGATGTATAGAGGCGCGATGGTTTCTATTCTTTCAGAATTAGTACGGTTAAAAAGATTTTTGGTTATTAAAGATGCTGATGTAGCGTTAGAAGCGCCAAAAACTCGTGATTTGCTCAGCCGATTGGCACAGTTTGGGGTAACCGAAGCTTTAGTTGTGGTGAAAGATTGGGATACAAATTTATATCTTGCAGCGCGTAACTTGTCCAAGGTGGAAATTTGTGAAATTGGCAAGATCGATCCAGTTAGCTTGGTCAAATATAAAAACGTTATTATGACCGAAGAAGCTGTACGACAAATAGAAGAGGTGCTGGGGTGAACGAGATAAGATTATTTAGAGTTTTGCTAGGCCCACACACTACTGAAAAAAGCGTACTTGCAGCAGAAAAACTTCGTCAAGTAACTTTTAGAGTAGCTGTTGATGCTACTAAGCAGGAAATAAAGCAAGCAGTTGAAAAACTGTTTAAAGTCGTAGTTGAAAGTGTGCGTGTTGCCAATGTAAAAGGCAAACGTAAACGTTTTAAGCAAATGAATGGCGTGCGTTCCGATTGGAAAAAAGCTTTTGTAACATTACAACAAGGGCACGACATTAATATTGCTGAGTTTGAATAAGGGGCGGAAGTTATGACAATCTTAGTAAAAAAACATAAACCAACTTCTCCTGGTCGACGTGGCTTAGTTACATTAAGTGATAGCAGTTTGCACAAAGGTGGCCCGCATGCGAGTTTAGTGGTAGCAAAGAACCGTAGTAGTGGTAGAAACAGCTATGGCCGTGTTACCGTATGGCATCGTGGTGGTGGCCATAAGCGTAACTATCGTATTATCGATTGGAAGCGCGATAAAGATGGTATCCCAGGTAAAGTGGAGCGTATTGAATACGATCCTAACCGTAGTGCTAATATTGCCTTGGTTTTATATGCTGATGGTGAACGTAGATATATCATTGCTTCCAAGGATTTAATAGCTGGTTCAATGATTCAATCTGGTCCAGATGCCCCAGTTATGGTTGGTAACTGCTTGCCACTGAATAACATCCCAGTAGGTTCTACCGTCCATTGTTTAGAGCTTAAGCCAGGTAAAGGCGCACAGCTTGCCAGAAGTGCTGGTTGTTCGGTACAATTCCTCGCGCGTGAGGGCAAGTTTGCCACCATTCGTTTACGTTCTGGTGAAATGCGCAAAATATTGTCTTCTTGCCGTGCGGTGATTGGTGAAGTTGGCAAGAGCCAACACAACTTGATTAAGCTTGGTAAAGCTGGTCGTAGCAGATGGATGAATAAACGTCCGCGTGTTAGAGGGGTAGCGATGAACCCGGTTGATCACCCATTGGGTGGTGGTGAGGGTCGTACCTCCGGTGGTCGTCCAGCCTGTACACCATGGGGTATACCAGAAGGTATTAAGACAAGACGCAAGAAAGCTAATAGTAGCAAACTTATAATTAGGCGTCGAAAGAATAAATCGGAACAAAAGTAGGGGGTTAGGCGATGTCACGTTCTCTAAAAAAAGGACCATTTGTTGATCATCACCTGATGCGCAAGGTTCTAACAGCCATTGATGCTGTAAATCGCAAAGTTATTAAGACTTGGTCTCGTAGATCAATGATTTTGCCAGAAATGGTTGGCTTAACTATTGCTGTCCATAACGGACGCCAGTTTGTACCAGTTCTAGTTACTGAAAATATAGTTGGGCACAAGTTGGGTGAATTTGCTCCGACAAGAACATTTAAAGGGCACTCTGGCGATAGAAAAGCTGCGCCTGCTGCTAAAGCTGCTGGAGGAAAAGCAAAATGACAGTTAATGGGGTTTCTGCAAAGTTAAGATATGCACGCTTGTCAGCTCAAAAAGCTAGATTAGTGGCAGATTTGGTAAGAGGCTTGCCAATTGAGCGAGTATTAGATCAGTTAACCTTTTCTACCAAGAAAGGTGCGATGCTTATCAAAAAATTAGTGGAGTCAGCAGTAGCGAATGCTGAAAATAACGAGGGTTTAGATGCTGATGAGTTGGCACTGAGCACTATATATGTAGATGAGGCGCCTAGTTTTACGCGTTTTAAGTCCAGAGCTAAGGGGCGTGCAAATCATATTGTTAAACGTAATTGCCATATAACAGTCGTGGTTTCGCCTAAACGAGATAAAACGAAAAAGGCAAAAACGAAAAAGGCTGAGAAGGGGCAGAAATAATGGGTCAAAAAGTTCATCCTACCGGGATCCGTTTAGGAATTATTCGTGAAAGTAATGCGCGTTGGTATCCGAGCGGGGAAAAGTTTGCTGATGTGTTGCGCAGCGATATTGAGATTCGTGAAATGGTGCGCAGCTCTTTACCCGAAGCTTCTAGCATAGGCAACATTATTATCGAGCGCACTGGCAGAAATGTAAAAATTATTATTCGTACTGCCAAACCAGGTGCGATTATTGGTAAAAAAGGCGAAGAAATAGACAAACTTCGCGCTATATTGGGCAAGAATTTAAATGCCGTAGTTCACATTGTGATTGAAGAGATTCGTAAGCCAGAACTGGACGCTAATCTAGTAGCAGCTAATGTGGCGCAGCAATTAGAAAAAAGAATTATGTTCAGACGAGCAATGAAACGAGCAATTACTAATGCTCTACGTCAAGGCGCTAAGGGTATTAAGGTTTCTGTAGCTGGTCGTTTAGGTGGTGCGGAAATAGCTCGTACCGAGTGGTATCGCGAAGGACGTGTGCCATTGCATACTTTTAGAGCAGACATAGATTATGGTACGGCTATAGCTAAGACCACTTACGGTATCATAGGCGTTAAAGTCTGGATATTTAAAGGCGAAGTAATAGGTAAGCGGCCGCAAGAACAACAGCCTCAACCAACAACAGAAGCTGTTGCCTAGCTACAGCTATTAGGGGACTAAAAAATGTTACAACCTAAACGTACAAAATATAGAAAGCAATTTAAAGGCCGTAATGTCGGGGTTGCAACGCGTGGTAATCGCGTGAGCTTTGGCGAATTTGGTTTAAGGGCGTTAGGCTATGCGCGTATTACTGCACGTCAAATTGAAGCTGCACGCCGTGCTGTTAATAGATACATTAAACGTGGTGGCAAGGTGTGGATTCGTTTGTTTCCAGATAAGCCGATTACCAAGAAGCCTATCGAAGTTCGTATGGGTAAAGGTAAGGGAAGTGTTGAGTATTGGGTAGCTTTAGTACAACCTGGTCGCATGATGTTTGAAATAGAAGGCGTTACTCCGGAAATAGCTCGTGAAGCATTTAGGCTCGCTGCTTCGAAGTTACCAATTAAAACCGAATTTGTAGAGCGAGTGGTGAAATAACATGAATGTTGCAGAATTAAGACAAAAACAAGTTCCTGAGTTGAAACAAAGATTGCAAGAATTGTTGAGAACGCAGTTTAAGTTGCGTTTATTAAAAAGTACTGGTGAGTTAAAGCAGAATCACAAGGTAAAAGAAACTAGACGTGAAATAGCGCAGGTTATGACCTTGTTAACAGAGAAAGAAGGTGAGTAATATGAGCAAAGTATCACGTGGCCGTATTCTGCAAGGTGTTGTAGTTAGCACCAAGATGGACAAAACAGTAGTAGTTTTGATTAAGCGCAGGGTAACACATCCTTTGTATAAAAAGGTTATTACTCGTACTTCAAAAGTACATGTGCACGACGCAGAGAATCAATGTAACGATGGCGATCAAGTATTGATTCAAGAAAGTAGACCTATTTCTAAAACTAAGTCTTGGACATTACTTAATATTATTGAACAAGCAAGTTAGTTTATGATACGATGTTCAGCCGGAGATAATGATGATACAAATGCAGTCCATTCTAGATGTGGCAGATAACAGCGGTGCGCGCAAGGTTATGTGTATAAAGGTATTGGGTGGTTCTATGCGCCGTTATGCGAATATCGGTGACGTGATCCGGGTCAGTATCAAAGATGCTATGCCTAGAGGCAAAGTAAAGCGCGGGGAAGTTGCTCTCGCGGTAGTAGTTAGAACCAAAAGTGGTGTACGTCGTGCAGACGGATCAAAGATAGCTTTTGATGGTAACGCGGTAGTGTTATTAAACGCACAGGGCCAGCCAGTTGGTACACGTATATTTGGTCCCGTGACTCGTGAGCTGCGTACTGAAAAATTTATGAAAATAGTTTCATTAGCAGCAGAAGTTATATAAGAGAGACTAACAATGCAAAAGATTAAATGCAAGGACAATGTAATTGTCCTAACTGGTAAAGATAGGGGCAAGACTGGTACAGTGCTGAAGGTTATTTGTGGTCGCGGTAAAGCAGCGATGCGAGTAATAGTCGAAGGCGTTAACATGGTTAAGAAACATGTGCGTGGCAATCCAAACCAAGAAAAACAGGGTGGGATTATTCAGCAAGAGGCTTCATTGGATATTTCTAACGTCGCTTTGTTAAACCCTAAAACTGGTAAAGCCGATAAAATAGGTTTTAAATTTTTGGAAAATGAACAGCGTAAAGTGCGTGTGTTTAAGTCAACTGGCGAGGTTGTAGATGTCTAATTTAAAGAAGCATTACATTGAAAAAGTTGCCCCACAATTAAAAGAAAAGCTTAATTGTAATGTAATGCGTGTGCCAAGGTTTGAGAAAATTACGTTAAACATGGGTTTGGGCAGTAAAGCTATTGCGGATAAAAAAGTAGTTACTAATGCTGTTGAGCAATTATCGATGATTGCCGGGCAGCGTGCGGTGGTGACTTTATCACGTAAATCTATTGCTGGATTTAAGTTGCGCGAAGGCTGGCCAATTGGCTGTAAAGTAACGTTACGTAAACAAAAGATGTATGACTTTTTAGAGCGTTTATTATCCGTTGCTATCCCACGGATTAGAGACTTTCGTGGTTTGAGTCGACACTCTTTTGATAAACAAGGCAATTATTCTATGGGTATACAAGAACAAATCGTATTCCCAGAGATAAAGTATGATAAAATTGATGCTTTGCGTGGTTTAGATATCACCATTACTACAACAGCTAAAAATAAAGAAGAAGGATTAGCTTTGTTGCAGGCATTTAATTTCCCAATCAAAGAAACCTAGAGGAATCTGTTTAATGTCTAAGAAATGTATGAAGAGACGTGAGTTACGTAGACAAGATTTAAGCAAAAAATATTTTGAAAAACGTAAAGAGCTGCGCGCAGTGAAAAATGATCCTGGTGCAACATTTGAAGAAAAGATGGCTGCTAGTGCCGCTTTTAGTAAGATTCCTCGTGATTCTGCTGATTGTCGTGGTCGAAGACGTTGTTGGAAAACCGGACGTGCGCATGGTGTATATAGGTTTGTAGGGATGTGTAGAAATATGTTTCGTATATATGCTATGCAGGGCGATATTCCAGGAATTCATAAGGCGAGTTGGTAAAATATTATGAGCATGCAAGATCCTATAGCTGACTTATTGACGCAAATTAGAAATGCGCAAGCAGCAAAGAAGAGTATAGTTAAGTTGCCTTTTTCTACCATAAAACTTGAAATTACTAAAGTTTTGCAGGATGAAGGTTACGTTTCTGATTATAAAGTGGTTGATGTTACTCCTGCCAAGAAAAAATTAGAAATAGCTTTAAAATATTACAATGGTGCTCCAGTTATAAGCAGCATCAGTCGAGTTAGTCGCCCTGGCTTGCGTATTTATAAATCCAGAGATGGGTTGACGAAAGTTTTAGGCGGTTTGGGGATTTCTATCGTATCAACCTCTAAAGGTGTGATGAGCGATAAACAAGCTAGAGCATTAGGGCAAGGCGGCGAAGTGCTTTGCACAGTAACCTAGGAAGATAGAATTATGTCAAGAATTGCAAAAATACCTTTGTCTATACCAGCTGGTGTAGAATTTAAACTGGTTGGTAAAACGGTGCATGTTAAGGGTCCTAAGGGCGCCATGCAGCTGAATGTAGTGGATGCTGTATCTGTACAGATCGAGGGTAATGAAGTACATGTAGGCCAGAAAAGCAATAATGGTCAAACAGTTCCTATGGTTGGCACTACACGGGTATTGCTTGGTAACATGGTGCATGGGGTTAGCGTTGGTTTTGAACGCGGCTTAAAATTAGTTGGCGTTGGGTATCGTGCCAAAGTAGCAGGTAAAGCATTGGAGTTAAGCTTAGGCTTTTCGCATCCGGTTGTTTATCCTATTCCTGAAGGAATAACTATTGAGACTCCTAGTGCTACTGACATTGTTATTAAAGGTTTTGATAAGCAAAAATTAGGGCAAGTTGCTGCAGAAATTAGAGCGTTTCGATCGCCAGAGCCATACAAAGGCAAAGGGGTTCGCTATTCTGATGAAGTGGTGATTTTGAAAGAAACCAAGAAGAAATAGGTAATAGTAAAGTGAAAAGATTAGCGCCACGCCAACGTAGATGTAAATTAATCAGAAGTAAAATTTCTGAGAGAGCAGATAGGGTACGCCTTAGTGTGCATAAAACGTCGCAACATATATATGCGACTCTATTTGCACCAAATGGCAGTTATACTATTGGATCGATTTCTAGTTTATCAAAAGTAATCAGAGAGCAGGATTTTGGTCAAGGTAAAATAAAAAGAGCAGCGGCTATAGGCGCTTCAATAGCTGAGTTGGCAAAATCCAAAGGTATCAGCCAAGTAGCATTTGATCGTAGTGGTTATAAATATCATGGGTGCGTTAAAGCTCTGGCAGAAGGCGCGAGAGAAGCTGGTTTAGATTTTTAAAGGTATTATGTAATGGCAATGAATGTTGAATTAGCACAAAAAACTGATGGCTACCAAGAAAAGTTAGTTTCGGTAACCAGGAATGCTAAAGTAGTAAAGGGCGGTCGTATTTTCGGGTTCTCTGCTTTAGTAGTTGTTGGTGATGGTAATGGTAAGATAGGTATCGGTCGTGGTAAAGCGCGTGAAGTTCCAGCTGCTATACAAAAAGCTATGGAAAGCGCCAGACGCAATTTGGTGCACATTGAACTAAACGGTAAGACAATTTTCCATCCGGTAACAGCCTCTCACGGTGCCTCTAAGATTGTGATGTTGCCAGCTTCAGATGGTACAGGGATTATCGCTGGTGGCGCGATGCGTGCGATATTAGAGTTAGCTGGTGTTCAAAATATATTGGCTAAATGTATGGGGTCAACTAATCCAGTTAATGTGGTGCGTGCAACACTGAATGGATTATTAGCGATGAATTCTCCGGAAGAAATTGCGCACAAACGCGGTAAACCGGTTGAGTATATTTTGGAGTCTATGAGTGAAAAATAGTAAAAAACTTGCCGTGACTTTGGTTAAAAGTCCTATCGGTAGACAGCCAACGCATCGTGCAACGGTTGTTGGCCTTGGTTTAAAGAGATTACATCAAACAGTGCATGTAGAGGATAATGCTAACGTGCGTGGTATGATTAATAAGATTTCTTATTTGTTGTCAGTAAAAGATAATTAGGAGCTCGAAGCTAAATGTATTTAAATACTCTACAGCCAGCACCATTTTCCAAGCGTAAAGCAGTTCGTGTTGGCAGAGGCATTGGAACCGGCATGGGTAAGACCTGCGGACGTGGTCACAAAGGGCAAAAATCACGTTCTGGTGGTTACACTAAAGTTGGCTTTGAAGGCGGACAAATGCCTTTGCAGCGTCGACTACCAAAATTTGGTTTTACTTCCAGAAAAAGTTTGCTGAAGAATGAAATTCGTTTGTCAGATCTAAACCGAGTTAAAGCGGATGTAATTGATTTGTTGGCTTTACGTCAAGCTAATCTAATTAATTCTGAAGTTAAATATGTAAAAATTTTCGCATCTGGTTCTGTTAATCGTGCTGTTACTATTAAAGGAATTCCAGTAACTAAAGGTGCTGCTGCAGCAATTCAAGCAGCTGGTGGTAAGCTACTAGAGTCCTAGAGAAAAATATGCAGCAAATTGGTAAAGGGAAAAACCTTGGTGGTTTAACCGAGTTAAAGAGCAGATTCTTATTTTTGTTGCTGGCGTTGTTTATTCAGCGTTTAGGCTCACATATTCCTGTGCCAGGTTTGGATCCTGCTAAACTTGCTGCTATGTTTGCTCAGAATAATGGCAGTGGTGGTATTTTAGGGCTGTTCAATTTGTTCTCCGGTGGTGCACTTTCCAGACTGACAGTTTTTGCTTTAGGTGTCATGCCATATATTTCCGCATCCATCGTGATACAGCTATTATCATCCGTAGTGCCTTCACTAGAGCAGCTTAAGAAGGAAGGGAATACTGGACGTCATAAATTGACTCAATATACGCGCTACTTAACCCTAGTGTTGGCAACATTTCAGGCGTTTGGTATGGCGAAGTTTATGGCTGGTTCTAGCATAACCTCAGGCCTTACCTATTACATAACGGTAACTATTACGCTAGTTGCTGGTACGATGTTTTTAATGTGGTTGGGCGAGCAAATAACCGAGCGTGGAATAGGCAACGGAATATCCATGTTGATTTTTGCTGGGATTGTTTCTAATTTGCCCAGTTCTATAGCCAACACTCTAGAAAAAGTTCGTCAGGGTGAATTACATGCCATTGGCTTGATTTTATTGTTAGTGATGTTGGTTTTGGTTATTGCTTGTATAGTTTTTGTTGAGCGTGGTCAACGTAAGATAACGGTTAATTATGCACAAAGGCAGCAAGGGCGGAAGATTTTTGCTGCGCAAACTAGTCACTTGCCTTTAAAGATAAATATGGCTGGTGTGATTCCTCCTATTTTTGCCTCCAGTATAATTTTATTTCCAGCGACTTTGTCGCAGTGGTTTGGTCAATCCTCGCATGTCGCCCGGCTAACTAAAGTTAGTGCCGCGCTATCTCCTGGTCAACCGCTATATATTATTTTGTTTGCTTCTGCTATAGTGTTTTTCTGTTTTTTCTACACGGCTTTAGTATTCAATCCGCGGGAAACAGCTGACAACCTAAAGAAGTCAGGAGCATTTTTACCTGGTATTAGACCAGGCGAGCAAACAGCAAATTACATAGACAAGGTTATAACTCGGTTGACCTTAATGGGTGCAATATACATAACTGCAGTGGCTTTGATGCCAGAGTTCTTGGTTTTGTTTATGAAGGTTCCTTTCTATTTCGGTGGAACCTCGCTGTTGATTATTGTTGTAGTAGTAATGGATTTTATGGCACAAGTTCAAGCCCATATTATGTCACATCAATATGAGGGACTTATGAGAAAGGCCGGTCTTAAAGGATCCGCCGCTAATAAGTAATATAATCTGCCGTTTGGCGGTTAATAATTAGGTAGAATTGATATGAAAGTAAGAGCATCAGTAAAAAAAATTTGTAGTAAATGCAAACATATTCGTCGCCATGGTGTATTGCGTGTTATTTGCGAAAATGCAAAGCACAAGCAAAGACAGGGTTAAGTTTGACTATAGGCACAAATATGGATAAGCTATTTGGCTATTCATTTAGTGTAAATGTATGGGGGTTAACTGAATGATTCGTGTGTCTGGCGTAATTTTGCCACCGAATAAACACATAGGCATTGCCTTGAGAAGTATTTTTGGTGTTGGTCGTACTAGAGCGTTGCAAATTTGTAAAGCTGTAGGTGTAGATGCCAGCATTAAGGTGTCTGATTTAAAAGATGATATTGTGACTATGTTACAAAAATCTGTAGCAGAGTTTGAAGTAGAGGGTGATCTACGACGACGTATTGCGATTAACATAAAACGGTTACGTGATATCAAATGTTATCGTGGTTTACGGCACAGAATGGGTTTACCAGTACGTGGGCAAAGAACTAGAACTAATGCCCGTACACGCAAGGGTAAAAAACGTGGTAGTAAAGGCGGCTCTATGGGGCAGTCTAGTGCAGCAAAAGCAGCTGATTAAGAAAGTAATCTGTAGGAACAAATAGTAATGGCAACAAGTGCAACGCAACGAAAAAAACCTAAGGCTAAAGCTAAGGCCAAGACGACCGTATCTAGCGGTAGGGCTTATATTCAGGCATCATTTAACAATACCTTGGTATACATTACCGACTTGGAAGGTAATACCCTAAGCTGGGCTACTGCTGGTGGAATGGGCTTTAAAGGTTCCAGAAAGAGTACACCCTATGCTGCACAACAAGCGGCCAGCAAAGCTGCACAAGCTGCTAGAGACGCGTACAATATGCGTACTGTAGAGATTTTCATTAAAGGGCCTGGTTCTGGAAGGGAAGCAGCAGCTAGGGCGTTATCAAATTGTTTTGACAAAGTGACATCTATATTTGATGTTACCGGTATACCACACAATGGTGTGCGCGCAGAAAAAGAGCGTAGGGTATAGGGGTTTATTTGAATGGCTAGAAATTTAAGACCAAAATGTAAAGCTTCCAGAAGATTGGGTTCGGATATATATCTAAAACAGCGCGGCGGTAGAGGCATAGAGACTAAGTGTAAACTCTCAACCCCACCAGGCCAACATGCTAAAAAGGGCAGAAAATCTGATTATGGTACGATGTTATCAGCTAAGCAAATGCTTAAGCTTATGTATGGGGTGTTAGAGCGTCAGTTTAGACGTTATTACTATGAAGCATCGCGTCGTAAGGGTGCTACTGGTGCGACTTTGCTAGAGTTATTAGAGTCTCGCTTAGACAACGTTGTTTATCGTATGGGTTTTGGTTCGACTAGAGCAGAAGCAAGACAGTTAGTTAGACACAAATCCATTGTAGTAAAGCCACAGGGTGATGCTGATAAAGCAGCTGTGATAAACATACCTTCATACCAAATTAAACCTGGTGATGTAGTTGAGATTCGCGATCGCTCTAAGGAGCAAACTCGTGTAATAGATGCATTGCGCGTATTAGAAGGGATAGGTTTCCCTGATTGGGTGGAAGTGGATACAAGTAATAAAACAGGAAAGTTTAAACGGATACCAGATCGTAATGAATTACCAGCTGAAATTAATGAGCAGTTGGTGGTGGAACTCTACTCCAAGTAATTGAGATCTTTAGGGGAAACGAACGATGCAGCTAGCTGTTAATGAATTTTTAAAACCAAGAATAGTAAATGTCCAAGAGCGTGGCGTAAATCATGCACGGATTGTTCTGGAGCCATTGGAAAGAGGTTTTGGTTATACACTAGGTAATTCCTTACGTAGGATTTTGCTATCTTCCATGCCTGGTTGTGCTGCAGTACAAGTACATATCGACGATGTTTTGCACGAATACACTACTAAAGAAGGTGTACAGGAAGATATTATTAATATCCTGTTGAACCTAAAAGAGGTATGCTTCAAGCTAGAAGGCCGTGATGAAGTTGAAGTGACTTTACACAAGAAGGGAGCTGGTGCAGTTAAGGCGGCAGATTTTCAGTTGCCACATGATGTGAAGATCGTTAATCCAGATTTTGTTATTGCTAACTTAACTGAGAGTGGTGAGTTGAAAATGACTGTACGCGTAGCGCGTGGTCGTGGTTATGAACCGGCTTTAGCTAGACAAAACAGCGATGAAGCACAACAAATAGGTTGGCTACACTTGGACGCATCTTTCAGTCCAATTAAACGTGTTACTTACTATGTTGATAAGGCACGTGTAGAAAAACATACTGATCTAGATAAATTAATATTAGATATAGAAACTAATGGTACTATTGAACCAGGTGAGGCTATTCGTTGGGCAGCGATGATTCTATCAGAACAGCTATCTATATTTGTTGACTTAAAAGGCGAGAAGCAAGTTGAACCAACGGCTGTGCCAGCTAGCATTAATCCGGTGTTGCTACGCCCAGTGGATGATTTAGAGTTAACTGTGCGTTCAGCGAATTGCTTGAAAGCAGAGAATATTTATTACATTGGCGATTTAATTCAAAAGACAGAAGTGGAGTTGCTAAAGACTCCAAATTTAGGTAAAAAGTCACTGACGGAAATCAAGGACGTTTTAGCTTCTAAAGGTTTGTCCTTGGGTATGAAATTAGAAAATTGGTCTGTACATCGACAAATGCGCGATGAGAAAGAAAACGGGTAGTGTAGAAAATGAGACATAGAAAAAGTGGTGTGCATTTAAGCCGTACTAGTAGCCATAGAGTTGCGATGTTTAATAACATGAGTAAATCTATGATTAAGCACGAAATTATCAAAACCACCGTAGCTAAAGCAAAGGAGTTACGTAGGTTTCTTGAACCTTTGATAACCTTAGCTAAGAAAGATAGCGTAGCTAATCGCCGCAATGCATTTGCCAAATTGCGTGATGATGAATCAGTAGGTAAACTGTTTACCAATCTTGGCCCGCGTTTCAAAACCCGTCCAGGTGGCTATGTAAGGATCATCAAGTGTGGGTTTAGAAAAGGTGATTGTGCACCTATGGCTGTAGTTGAAATGGTTGATAGACCAGAAGCCGAGTCCTAATTATTGTGGAAGCCGGGATAACCCGGCTTTTTGTTTGTGGATGATAAGAATTTTTATAAAACTAAAAGTTTGACAACCGACAATCTTTCTGGCATCATGGCAGTCGCAGATGGTGCTAAAGTTTGTTAAAAGCAAACCAATAAGCTGAGAGGAAAGTCATGCAAAATACCGACAATCAAACATCAGTAGCAAATGCCAAGCCATTTGGTAGAATTCGCGGTTTGATTTGGCCCATATACTCATTTGAGCTTAAAAAGCTTGTTCCGATGTTCGTATTATTCTTCTTAATTTCGTTTGTATACAATATGTTGCGCTGCCTAAAGGTTTCCTTGATGGTAAAAGCACAAGGTTCTGGTGTAGAAGTAATTCCGTTCTTAAAGATAGGCGCGGTTTTGCCTGGGGCTTTGTTGTTAACCTATATTTATACGCTATTGATGAGTAGGTTTAACCGTGAACAGGTATTCTATATCATTATTAGTGGTTTTATGGCCTATTTTGCATTTTTCTTACTAGTTTTATATCCAAATAACCATCTATTGCAATTGGATACATTTGCAGATTTCTTGCATAGCAATTTCTTTACTGGCGCTGGCTCTAAAGGCTTAATTTCTGCTGTGCGCCATTTGAATCTAACAGTATTCTACGTATTGTGTGAAATGTGGAGCTCAGTGGTATTACTGATGCTGTTTTGGGGGTTTGCTAATGAAGTTACCACTGTAGAAGAAGCCAAGCGGTTTTATGCGATATTTGCTTTAGGGGCAAACTTTTCAGGGCTGATTTCTGGTGAGTTTGCACAACGTGTGGAAGGATTAGGTTTTATTCCTGTGCTAGATTTTTATCGTGGTAATGAGTGGATATTCTTCCAAATTTGTAGTGTATTGTTGATCGGTATGGTAATCATTTATTTGTTCTGGTGGTTAAATAGGAATGTATTCAGAGCAGAACCATCGCAAAGTGTTAGCTACAAGAAGAGCCAAGAGCCTAAAGAAAAATTATCATTGCGAGAATGTTTCGCGTATTTACGCCGCTCGAAATATTTGGCTTACATGGTTGTTATTGTGGTTGGCTATAACGTTGTTTATAATTTCTCAGATGTTATGTGGACATACCAAGTGGGTTTGGTAGCGAAAACTGGCAAAGAAGTTAACACTTATATGAATCAAATTACGTCTTCGACTAGCATTGTGGCAGTAACTTTGGCTTTGTTGATTTCCGGCAATGTAATTCGTAAATTCGGTTGGACTGTGGCTGCGCTCATTACGCCAGTAGTGTGGTTTATTACCAGCATTGGTTTTTATTCCGGTTTAGTATTTGAAGGTACAGCTTTCTTCGATATGCTATCGGCATTTACGGCTAATCCAGCGAATTTGGTGTTGTTGTTGGGATCGATTCAAATTTGTTTGGGGCGTGGTTGTAAGTATACGGTGTTTGATGAAGCTAAGGAAATAGCGTTTATTCCATTACCAAAGAATAATCAACGTAAAGGTAAAGCCATTGTTGATGGTTTGGCTTCACGTTTTGGTAAATCTGGTGGTTCGATGATTTATTTGTGTCTATTCTATTTGTTTGGTGAAATGGCAAATGTGATTCCATATATATCCATAATAATATTCTTTGTTTTGATAGCTTGGTTATATGCGACTATTAAAATGGGCTTTATTGTTGATGAGGCTATTCGCACTGGTACATCTTTAACCTTAGAAGAAGAATTGGTATTGGGTGCAGGCAAACCAAGTGTGCCAGCATCGCAGACTGCTGAAGTATCTGTAGAACGGGCTTAATAAGGCCCGTATATATGCAGATAGATAAAATTTTTGTTGCGTCTACCAATCAAGATAAGATCAAAGAAATAAGGACTATTTTCAATTCTAGTACTGGCAATAAATTACAAATATGCTCTATATCTGAGCTAGATATTTCTGAACCTGACGAGCCATATGCGACTTTTATGGATAATGCGATTCATAAAGCCAAATATTATGCTAGTTTCACGCAGGCACCGACTTTGTCTGAGGATTCTGGTTTGTGTGTTACGGCATTAAATGGTTTTCCAGGTGTAAACACGAAACAATTTGTGCTTGATTCAGGTGGCATAGACAAAGCCTATGCTAGATTAGAAAAATTATTGGCAGATGCAGATAATTTATCTGCATATTTTGTTTGTGCGGCATGCCTGTTCATCCCACAAAATGGCGTCACAATTACTGGTGAAGGTAAACATGATGGGACGCTTTCATTTCCTCCTCGCGGTATAGATGGCTTTGCTTTTGATTTGGTATTCGTTCCCGATGGCCATAGCCAAGTTATGGCTGAATTAGGCCGAGAATTAAAAAATATTATTGGCCATAGATGGTTAGCTATTAAGGCAGTTATGGAAAATCTTGCTAAAGTTATTTGAGATAATAAATATTATTATTTGACTTTTATTAATGACATTGTTAAATTGCTGGCTATTTTAATTTTTAACGGTAGTAAAAATATGTTTTGTTACAAGAAGGTTAATGTAGCATTGACGGTGGCTATTTCTGTGATGGCTTTAACTGCCTGTCATCCAAAGGCCCAGCCAGTGAGTTTAATGGATAGAGAGCTTAGCTGTGCCGCATTGCGCCATGAAATACAGCAAGTTAAAGACATGCAAGTACAGATTGACAGAAAAACCGGTTTTTCTGGCCGTAATGTCGGTATGGCTCTATTATTCTGGCCAGGGATAGTTATTAATGAAGTCACTGCTAGTGATGCAGAATCATTGGCAAATCACAGATTAGCTGGCTTGCAAAACATCTATGCAGAGAAAAAATGCTCTTTAGATAAAAAAGATGATGTAGCAGTGAATGAAAAAAATGAACAAGCAGAAACCAAAAAAGGTTAAAAGCTTTTAGTTTGAGATATAGAATGCCCCTAGTTACATTAAACTAGGGGCATTTTTTTACTTTAAATTATGTGGTTGCCTGGTTAAGTTAATTTCCGTAATGTATAGAAATTAGTTTGCTGGAGGCAATTATCATGAAGTTTGTAATTAATTGGCGCTTGTTTTTATTTTGGTGGTTGTTGCTTATTGGTATGAATGTAGATGCCGTAGCTGGATTTGATGCTACAATTCCAGTCATTGATTTAAATGATTTTAATGCTCCAGAAAGACATAAAATATTTATTCGCGATTTGTCTAATGCTTTAAGTAAATTTGGTTTTGTTGCAGTGATTAACACTAATGTTGATAAAAAAGTGTTAAACGAAGCGTATGCTGCAGCAAAAGAATTTTATGCTCAACCAACTGCTACCAAAATGCTTAGTCATGATCCAAAGATTAATGGTCAGCGTGGTTATGTGCAAAGTGAAATTGCCAAAGGACAAAATTTAAAAGATTTTAAAGAATTCTATCATATTACGCGTGAGTATTCGTCGGAAATAAGTCAACGTTATGGGTATCCAGCAAATATTTGGCCTAACAATGCCCGTTTTAAGGTAGCCATGCAACAATTGCTAGTTGCTTTGGAAGATCACATAGCGGTAGTAGAACAAGCCTTGGCAGAAAGTATTGGTCAGCCGCGGAATTATTTTAATAATATTACTAAGGAAGGCGGCTTATTGCTGCGCTCGCTGCATTACCCTGCACACCCACCAAAAGATATAGTTTGGGCAGCAGCGCATACTGATATAGATTTATTTACGATTTTACCACGTGCAACAGCAGATGGCTTGCAGTTACTAAACGATAATGGTGAGTGGATGGATGTTATTGTTCCTGATGATGCCTTTATAATCAATGCTGGCGATATGCTACAAAATCTTACTAACGGCGTGTATAAAAGTGCTATGCATCGTGTAGTTAGTAAAAATCCCGATATTGAACGTTATTCTATAGTTGTGTTTATTCATCCTCGACCAAGTGACTCTATAAGTCCACTGCCAAAGTTTGTGGCGCAAGTGGGTAAACGTAATTTTGCCAATGTCACTGCACAAGAATTACTCTCCGAAAGATTGATCGATTTGGGTTTAAATAGCCAAGAATTATTACAAAATTTTGCTGCTTCTGGGGCTATCGAAAGATTATTGGATGTTGATCGTGCTAGTGTTGCTGCAATGCGTGCTTTGCAAAAGGCCAATCTGGCTAGTCCGCGGGTCAAAGCAGCGTTGTTGCAACAGCAGTAGTATGTTTGATATATTGCTTAGTATGATTTTAAGTCTTCTGATATAATTAATGCAGGAATTAATTATTTTGGATGGTTAAATGGCGCATAACTTTCTTGTCTGGGGTATTCCAGTAGCATTAATATTAATATTCTGGCTATGCTTGATACTGGGACGCAAAGTGGGTGTTGTGCACGTTATGAACGCTGTCCATCCTAAAGCAGAAATAGTTGGGGTTGCCGAAAGTGCGGTGTTTGGTTTATTAGCTCTGTTGATAGCGTTTACTTTTTCTGGCGCCTATGATCGCTATGAAAGCCGTAAAATGCATTTGGTTGATGAAGCTAATGTGGTTGAACAAGCACATAATTATACCTACTTAGTGCCACAGAATTTGCAAAAAGAATTGCGTGCAGATATGCGGCAATATTTACAGCACTATGTTGCTGCGATTGAGAATGTCCCAGATGATATGGTTAAAGTAGATCAAGAGCTGCGTGCTGCTGCGGTTTTAGAGGAAAAAATTTGGAGTATTTCTGTAGAAGCTGCAAATGAATTAGATAATAAAGCATACGCCCAGGTTTATTTACCAGCCTTTAATCAAATGTTTGAAGCGGCACACACTGGTTATTATTTAACACAAATTCATCCACCACAGATCATATTTTTATTGTTAATAATTTTAGCATCACTAGGGGCATTTTTGGTTGGTTACAATACAGCCGAACATAAGCAAAGGTATCCATTACATTCATTTTGTTATGTATTATTAACGGCGATTACTATTTACATAATAATTAATATTGAGTATCCACGAGTTGGTTTTATAGGTATGCCATCTTTTGATAAAATTTTAATAGACTTACGGGATAATGCTGATTAATTTGGTCGTTATAATCGAATGATAGGCAATTTGAAAAAAGTATTTTTGATAGTTTTATTTTTTTTTGCCAGCTGCTCTCATGGGACAGAGGTACCTGTAGATTTGTCAGTAGATTTATTATTGTGGCAATTATACGTTAGCGGCGATGAAAATTGGGCGCAGGATATTTCACCAGAAGGTGCGCGTAGAAGTGCTACCGCACTTAATGTTCCATTTAAGTGGCAGCCTGGCGTTAGGGTTGGGATTGGTAAAAAAGATTTTCCATGCATTGATTGTGCCTTGAATTTTAAATATACCTGGTATCAATCTACCGCCTTTCGTAGTGCCGTGGCTAGTTCGGGTGGTTTATATTCGTCGTTTTCTAGTAATTTTTATGCTAATAATACCAATGGAGCTTCTTTCGGACCAAATTATCAAAATGCTAGCATACAGTGGAAAGTATTATTTAATACCTTTGACCTAGAGCTGGCACAAACATTTAAATTTAACCATGGATTGCAATTAAAACCATTTATAGGGTTAAAGGTAGCCAGCATTAATCAAAATATGTACACTACTTGGCAAAATCCCAACCCAAAAACTTTTTTTGGGATCACTATTCCGCAAAATTTTACCTCTGCCACAGAAAATATAAAAAACAATTTTTATGGAGTTGGACCTAGTTTTGGCTTGTATTCTGCTTATGTAAAATCCTTTGTTGAGGCATTTGCCGATTTTTCTACAGCTTTAATGTGGGGGCATTGGAGTTTTTACGATGTATATAAAAATAACAATAATACTAATATCAGTACTAATAGTAGCAACATTAATGGTGCTGCACCGATGTTGGCTGGTCGTATTGGTTTGACTTGGAAGCATGGTTTTTCTGATATTTTATTGAAAATACATTTAAGTTATGAAGCACAAATTTGGTTTAACCAATTGCAGTATTACAATTTTAATATGGGTAGACTAAATAATTTGTTATCAGTGCAGGGAATGGTTTTTGGCGCGGTAATTGCACTTAGGTGAATGGTATGCAACAGAAATATTTGTATAGATTAATAATGGCATTTTGCATACTGCCAAGTGGTGTATTTGCTGGACAGTATAATTTTAGTTTAGAAGGTTTGGCTTTGCAGCCATCACAACAAACTAGCTCAACATGGGCAACCATTATTACCTCTGGTACCGTAACAGGGGTGCGTACGATTGATATAAGTGCCACCAATATTAAGTTTAACTATGCACCTGGAGTAAGAGCTGGTTTGGAATATATCTTCAATGATAATTGGAGCAGTAATTTTTCTTATAGTTATTTAAACACTGCTACTAGTCAAGACGTGCGGATGTCAAGTCAAGTTATTGTTCCTGAATTTTTTAGTGGCTTTTTAAGTGGTAATTTTTTCTTTGGTGCCGATATCAATTGGCGAATTTTGTTCAATACTATAGATTTAGATGTTGGCAAAACAATTTCTGTTGAAGATATCGTGCAAATACGCCCAGCAATTGGTATCAAGGCTGCTAATATCCATCAAAAAATCACCTCTACTTGGGATACTGGGGTTTATATTGCTAATGAACATGTGAAAAACAATTTTTATGGCTTAGGTCCTAGTATAGATTTAGATATTGATTGGCAATTGTATGCTAACAAACATAACAGTTTTTTGCTACTCGGAGATTTTACAACAGCATTATTGTGGGGTACATGGCGAGTAAACGATACTTATTCTCGGCCTAATGCCCCAAGTGTTTTAGTGACAGCAACAGAGATTACTACCAATTTTAACAATATGCAATTAGGCGTGCCAATGTTTGGCTTTATATTTGGTCTACAATGGAATTATGAACGTGGCTATCGTATTAACTTCAAAATCGGATATGAAATGCAGTGGTGGATTAATCAATTACGTATCCCAACTTTTCAACAATTACCAACTCGTGGTGATTTAACCTTACAAGGTGCAATATGCGGCATTTCTCTACAATTATAACGGGTTTACTAATAATTTTAGCAATGCCAGTGAGCGCGAAAAATTATGTTGTGACAATAGAGCCTCTTTATTGGCAAGCTACCGAATCTGTCGATTGGGTATTAAACAATAATTTAAACTCAATTAATCAGCAAATTAGCTATTCAACGGCAGATTTTGATTTCCGACCAGGGTTGCGTATATCGGCATCATATAAAAGAGATTGGGATTTTAGGGTTACATATACTACCTATTATACTAAGGCTAGTGATAGTGCCAGTGGTAATTTAGTGGCGACCTTTATGGGTGGCAAAATGATTCAAAATGGCAATTTTTTTTATACCTCTGGTCAGCTGAACTTTAAAATAAATTTCAATACTTTAGATTTGGATTTTGGTAAGACTTTTTATTTTCGTAAAAGATCCTCGTATCGGCCATATATCGGCTTGAAAAATGGTTGGATTTATCAGGAAATTAGCACCAATTTACGCGGTGCCACTTCAATAGTGGAAGATATCCATAACAATTTTATTGGCATTGGCCCACGAATGGGGTTATCCAGCAATTGGCGGATTACTAGAACAAAAAATTTTACTACCAATGGATTTATGGATGTCTCCATGTCATATTTAGCTGGCAGATGGAGTATTAGCGATGTGGTTACAGCATCTAATGCCACTAATTTATACACTAATGCTGGCCATAGATATTTGGGGGCTGCAGTTATACAGGGGCTAATCGGTTTTAGTTTTGATTATAAAAGTTATATGCTGAGTATTGGCTATGAAATTAGTGATTGGTTTAATCAGTGTCAGGTTTTTAGCGATGCTTCTGGAACACAAAACAATGATTTGATTTTACAGGGGCTTACCTTGCAATTAACATATTCATTCTGAGCAAATCACTGTCCTATAGTGCGTACATAAACTTATTGAAAAAACAGCATTTTTGTTATAGAATGACAGCTGAGATAAGCAGGTAAGGATGTACTAGAGCATGCATAATTTCATAAAAATTAATTTTGTTATAAAAACCATCTTATTTCTTTGTCTAAGTAATAATGTGTTCGCAAACACAAAAAATATACGGCTATCAACGCAACAAATTAATGATTTTCACAATAATGGCATACTTGTAATACGTAATTTTTTTAATAAAAAAGAAGTAACGCAAGTTTTAGCCATTGCTGACAGACTACAACAATCTGCCATAAACATTGCACAGCAAGAAACTGGGCAATTGCAATACCATGGTGCACAAATTGCTTTAGATGAGGTCAATGGTAAAAACGAATTAACTTGGATTTTTGCTGCCGGAGCAGCAGAACCACAATTGTTATCTTTATCGCAGCAGCCAAAACTGTTGGTACCGGTTAGTCAATTATTACATAGCAATCAAACAGAACAATTAATCAATTTACTTCAATATCGTTTTCCCAATGGTGGATCGGGAGAAAATTTTTTTCAGGATATCAAATACAGGAAGGCTGCCAATGCTAATTGGCATGATGCAAATGGCAATGGTAGCTTTGTTCTATGCCTTATCGCGTTAGATAAAATGAACAAGACTACTGGCACTATTTATTACATACCAAAATCGCATTTACGTGGGGATTTACAACTAGAAAAAATTTCTACTGCTGAAGAATTACACACTGCTGCTGATTTAAATAACACTGTACCATTAACACTCAATCCTGGAGATTTGGTGATATGGCATCCTTATTTAATCCATGGTAATAATAATCAAAGATTCACCATAGCAAAACGCTTATTTATTAATGGTTTTGCTTATCCTGGCGCAAATGGCAGTGGCAATACAGATCCTATGAAGTTGCGACATTAAATTTACGCCCTAGACTTAGCAAATATTCATTAGCCACCACATTCATCAATATTAGCAGTTAGTAGTGTAAGCACTAACATCTGGCATATTGGTTCTTAATGCTGTAGAATTGCTTCATGAACATAGAGATTCCCCTTCAATTAGTGTCTTTGCTAACTATCTGCTGTTGCTAGCCGCCAGCTAGCTATTTAATTTTTTTCGCTCATCAATTTTTAAACTACACCAATTAATTAATTTTAGGATACAGTCATGTGTGTACATACCGTTGCGGAATCAAGCAGAAACAAAAATAATAACAAAGGTCGAATGTTTGTCTTTTACATCCTTGCTGTAATAATGGCAGTTTTTACTGCTTTTACAGACATAGCATGGCTACAAAGCTTAGCCAATGTGATTGCCGATGCTTTTGTAAATATGTTTAAGTGCATAAGTTTACCATTGATTGCGGTTTCAATGATTGTGACTTTAAACCAATACAATACCGAAAGATCTATGGCACGGGTATGGCGTCGTACTATCTTATATACTTTAACCACCACCATTATTGCGGCTAGCGTTGCGTGTATTTTATATGTACTAATTAAGCCTGCTTCTATAAGTGTGATAGATAGTAGTGGTGAAGCTGTAGCGAATATAGCTAATTCCACCAGTTATTTTACTTTTATTACTAAGTTAATCCCAGCCAATTTTTTGCTGCCATTTTTAGAACAGCAAGTAATTAGTGTATTACTGTTAGGGCTGTTGGTAGGGGTAGCAGTACGGAAGATAAAGAATAAAGACGCGCAAAATACCCTTAATAATTTATTTAAGGCAGTACACGAAGTATTGTTAGTTATTACTGGGTGGGTGGTAAAAATTGTACCGTTAGCATTGTATGGTTTTATGGCGGTGATGATTATGCAATTAAAAAATGGTGTGGCAATAAGTGGTTTATGGTCATATTTATCAATCATAGTCTTGGCAAATTTGCTGCAAGGGGTAGTTATTTTGCCATTGTGGCTGTTATTTAATGGAATACGACCGTTTGTTACCATGCGTGGTATGTTACCGGCACTTTCGTTAGCATTTTTTACTAAATCATCGGCTGGTACTTTGCCTGTTACCATAGAGACAGCGGAAAAAAATATTGCGGTTGATTCTAAGGTAAGTCGTTTGGTATTGCCACTATGCACCATGATTAACATGAATGGGTGTGCAGCGTTTCTTTTTGTTACAGTTGTGTATTTGCTGCAAAATCAAGGTATTGTTGTAACACCACAGACAATGTTGTTGTGGATATTGATTTCCACAGTTGCAGCAGTTGGTAATGCTGGGGTGCCAATGGGCTGTTTCTTTTTGAGTGCCAGTTTATTAGTCAGCATGAATGTACCTATAACCATATTGGGTTTGATCTTGCCTTTGTATAGTTTGATCGATATGCTAGAGACTGCGCTTAATGTTTGGTCTGATACATGTATTGCGAAAGTGATAGATCATAAAGAAAAAAATTACTCTGCTGTTGTATCAGAAGTAATGGGTTGAGATTACAATGAATTATTGGTTAATGAAATCAGAGCCGGATGCTTTTAGTATTGATGATTTGCAGAAATCGCCGCATAGTACGCATTGTTGGGATGGTATTAGGAATTATCAAGTGCGTAATTTCATTCGTGATACTATGCAAATTGGTGATGAAGCGTTTTTCTATCATTCTAGCTGTAAGATTCCAGGCATTGTAGGAATTGTTAGAATTGTTAGTGATGTTTATCCAGATCATACGGCTTTTGATCCAGATTCTAAATATTATGATCCTAAATCTACAGTAGAGAATACACGTTGGATCATGCGAGACGTACAATTATTAGAAAAATTTACCTCCATAATACAATTAAATGCTTTAAGAGCGAATAAAAATTTAGAGGATATGCTAATTTTACGCCCAGGGAATAGGTTGTCTATAACTCCAGTTACTGCTGAGCAGTGGATTACTATTTTAAGGATGCATAAAGAGTCGAAATAAGTTATCATATTAGAAAATTGTAATCGATATGTTGAAATGGAGATTCAATCATGCGCAGATTGTCATTCTTGTATAAAGCTAAAAAGATTGTTTATGTCTTACTTTGTTTGAGCAGTTTTTTTTGTTATGCAGATGATATTGAACTGCTGCCGCCGAAAAATCTTTTTGATGCTCCGATAGCTGATCCACGCTGGCCGAAATTTTTAATGGGTCTGGATTACAATAGTACGACTAATTTAGGTCGGACATTATGGAATTTTAATTTTGGCGAAGATATTGGCCTGATGCGTTTTGGTGATAAATCTAAACCTTATGAGTTTGGTGTGCAGGCTGGAGTGTTTGGAGTGATGGATATCAAGAGCGACCCAACGGTATTGATCAACACCGATTATTTTATTGCCTTGGAATTTAGTCATTTGTCTGGTGGTTGGCAACAGCTACTGCAAGTATCGCATACAAGTTCGCATGTGGGGGATGAATTTTTACTTAGTCAACGTGGTAAAAATTTTCAACGTATTAACCTAAGCTATGAAATGGTCAAGTATTTTTTGCGTTATAAACCATCATCACATTTTAGTCCCTATATGAATGCAGGATATTTGTTTCATGTTGATCCAAACTACATCAAAAGATTTGTATTTGGTATCGGGGCAGATTTGTATTCTAAGAAAATTATCTTTAAAAACTCGACTCGTTTAATAGCTGGGGCATTTATTAATTCTTGGCAAGAAAATAACTATAAACCAACTTTTACTATGCGTGCTGGTATGCAATATGAAAAAACCAGATATTGCAATCGGTTCTTGCAGTTATTGTTACAGTATCAGATTGGCAAATCTCAAGCAGGACAGTTTTATAGTAAAAACGTGCAGACTATTGGCTTATTAGTAGCATTTTCATCATAATAAAAAACCCTAGCAATTTTATACCATTGCTAGGGCACACACTCCACTTAGTTTATGCTTGTTTATACAACAAGTAGTTATCTACAGTAGTTACGCCCGGCACACTGGCAGATATGGATTTTATATCATTTAATGGCACATGTTTATTAACAAAGCCGCTTAATATTACATGGCCATTACGTACTTGTACATCTATATCACCAGTTGGATATTTATAATCTTTTAACTGGCTAATTACATTTTGACGTAATGCAGTTTCATCGCGCCGACGATCTTTAACAGACAATATTTTTACATTATTTATCACTTGATATTCATCCGTATACTTATTGGCCAAATTATGTACTGCAGTATATTGTGCATGATCATCGACAAATCCAGCGAATTGAATTACGCTACCATTTACATGCACGTTTACATCGTGCGATGGCAAACCTTGTTTTAAGGTCATTTGAATATTAATTTGATTCTCTGTGCCTTGATTGTAAAGATCTGCATTTGCATAGCAGTTACTATTTACAAACAGCACCGCACTTGCGATTGCAAGCAAAAACAAAGTATTTTTAACGTTTATCATGATTTCTTCTCCTTAGTGTTTTAAACATACAATTAATCAATTAGCATTTGTTTTATGCTTTTGTAACCACCGCATAGCGTTACTACTTCGTTTTTAATGTTAATTTTTGGGGTGTCATATTTTGCAACTATGCTGGCTATTAACAAATCTTGGCATCCGTTAATGCCGTCCAACTCGTTATCACTCAGCGCTGACCATCTGTTTTGCACAATACCTCTAAATCCTGCCCAGTCATCCATTGTTGCAGAATATTCGTTCCATAATGAAACATTATTTCTACGATTAGATTTTCTATGGTATTTCCATTGATCTTTAGTGTTGATTTGCGTATTCATTTTACTCCCTCCATAAAGTCGCGCGTTTCAGTTACTATATGTTTACTATAACAAATAAATGCATAGAATTCAATATTATTCTGTTCTATATATATTTAAACTGTATTTGCATGGTAGCCTTGAAAATACAGTTTAAATATATATGCAGTTATACAAATTAATGATATTTTGGGATGTAAATTATTTTGATCTATGGAATATTTGCGATTCTTTAATTAGAATGGCTGAAAAATTATTGGGGAAAAAATTGTCAAATAAATCTGCTTGTGATGGGGTGCTGAGGGCTATCCGCAGCATTATAAGGTCAGTTGAATTACAGTCTAAAATGTTGGACCAAAAGTATGGTCTGACAGGTCCACAGTTACATATATTAAAAGAGCTGGAAGGCAATCAAGATATTACGACCTCAGAATTAGCCGCCAATATATCTATTAGTCAATCCACAGCCACGATAATTATTGATCGCTTAGTAGAAAAACAACTGGTTGAGCGAGTTAGAGATACTATTGATAAACGCAAATGGTTTATTGCGTTAACTGCTAAAGGTAGACAATTGTTACAAAAATTCCCACCATTATTACATAGTAATTTTGTAGAGCAATTTACATTGTTGCCAGAATGGAAACAGAATCAGACTTTATCAGTATTACAACATGTCGTGGCAATGTTTAATTCGGAAGCATTGATTGAAGATAGTGCACCGATCATAGTATCTGGTAAAGATTTGCTATGAAGATAATTTATTATTTTGACTAAATAATTTACTGTAATTAATTTTTCATTGCGAAAAACCTACTAGAATTAAATAAGTTTTAATATACAGGTAATGTAATATGAAATTTATTTCTAATTTGATTATTGCCATATGCGTATTTAGTGTTGGAGTATTTAATGCCTATGGTGCAAACTTGCCAAAGGCAAATCCATATTTGGCTGCCAATACGCTAGCAATAACCCATGTGGATATGGGGCAAACAGACTCGTATCCATATAGTTTACCAAAGGGTACCTACAACATAGATCTTACCAAGACTCCAGCAGTAAATGGTGGTCCAGTGAATATCATGACCTTAGCTTCTACTGATCCTAATTATATGTGGGGCGTATCTTCAAATGGAATAACTTATATCAATTCTGCTAATGGTATTTGGCAACAAGTAGCACAAATAGAAGTGCCAGGGGTAAAATTTTTTAGTGCTGAAGCCAATCGGCAAGCTTTGGGTAAACCATTTGACAACATAAAAGAAATAGAAAATGCTGTAAAAGAAAAATATGGTGTAAATGGTTTAGAACGTTTGGCCAATGGCGTATATAGTGTTGTAGATAGTGATAACTATGTGTATGCCAATTATGGTAGTACAATTTATGTGTTTGGCTTGGTGGATAAAAATGATCCAGCAAAAGGTATACAAATAATACGTTCCTTGGATTTTAAAAAAGTTGCTGATAATGATGTTTGTCGTGGGATTAGTATTACCTATGACGGTAAAATAATTTTACTTGGTGCGCAAACTTTAATAGTCATGAATAGAGATTTTACTGGTGATACACATAAAATAAAATTTAGGAGCAGAGAAAATACAAAAGCAAATAAAGAAGAAATCACTAACTCTTTAGCAGTTGATGAGAATAATGGCATTTATGTGGCCTCTAATAAAAAGATGTACAAAATTGTTTGGACTGGTAGCAAGTTATCTCGTGATGAAGCTGATGGTGCTTGGAGTGCATTCTATGATACTGGCGAGCAGCCACCAGTGATTAAGTTGGGTAATGGGACTGGTTCTACACCCACTTTGATGGGGTATAATCAAGATCAGGATAGATTAGTAGTAATTACCGACGGTGCCAATCGTATGAAATTGGTAGCCTTTTGGCGTGATGAGATTCCAAAAAAATTTAAACAAATACCTGGCACCAAATCTAGACGAATTGCTGGGCAAATTGAGGTGACTTGTGGTTTTAAAAAATTACCTAAATTTATTCAAAGTGAACAATCTGTAGTTGTAAATGGCTATGGTGCATTTGTAGTTAATAACATTGGCACTCAGGGGCATAAAGATGTATTGGTAGGAGTAATGGCTCTTGGTCCAGTATATCCACCACCACAAGGTATAGAGCGTTTTGAGTGGGATGTTGCGCGGCACGAGTGGCGTTCGGTTTGGAGTAATAATGATGTGGTGTCAACTAGTATGGTGCCAGTGGTGAGTATTCCAGAGAATATGGTATTAGTAAATGGTTACACCAAAAAAGATGGTTGGGAAGTAACAGGGCTAGACTGGGATACTGGTGCCGTAGTGCATCGTACTATCTTTGGGCAAACTAACTACGGCAATGGTGCTTATGCCTTGTTAGAAATTTATCCTGATAATAATTTAATCTTTAATAGCATTGGCGGTCCATTTCGCATTCAATATTAGAAAGATAAAACGATCATAGAGGTCAGGATAGCGCTAAACGCTATCCTGAATACCATTACAACTACCTGTTTTGGTTACGTTGTTGTTTAAATATGGTGCGCAATTCTTCTTTTGCCTCTACCAATACGTGTTTTTGTTCAGTACTTAAATTACGTCCAGCACGATTAATATAAAAGTTAATTGTCGACATCGCTGCTTGTAAATGAGGGTTTTTCTTGTTATTAATAGTTGAATCGCAAATAGATTGGGCAATATCTTTTGGATTATGAGAGGTTAATATTCTACCCTCAAAATCCACTACATTGTTGTAAGTTATCATTTTTTGGGTCCATGTTTTTTGAAGTTTATTTTTTTTGCTCATTGTATATAACCCCATAACTGTTAACAGCCGCATAAGCCGGGAAGTAATTATAGTACTTTTTACAAAAAATATAGATCTACAAACCATTTTTTATAGATCTTTGTGTATCTGCAATATTAATATCGTGATAAAAGTGTAGTATCACTGGTCAGAGGCATAATGTTATGTGGGTTTGTGCGGACTTTTTGTTTTATTTGATGTTTGCTCATTTTGCCGACTTTGCATTTCTTCAAGCAAAGCCAGCTTGGCTTGCAAGAGATCGATTTCTTTCCTGTATGCTTGTCGAATAATTTCATTATCTTGTTTTTGTGGTTCGTCTTTTTTAGATGCAGTTGTTTTTGATGGCATTTGTTTAATATCATTAATTTTAGTAATATCCATTTCTACAAAAGATGATGCTGGTTGTTTTTGGGTGGAGAGATTAACATTGGTTGCTAAAGATTCTGCTTGTTGTTGATATTCTAGTAGTTCTTTTTTCGCAGTATTAATCGTTTCTTCTAAAGAAATATGACCTTTTTCTATATTATCTATCACATGGGTTAATTCTAATTCTGCTAATAAAGCATTTCTTTGCTTGGGTGTTTCTGGCATGCTTGAGTTACGTTTTGTGGTTAAACTTTGCAATAAAACATTTTCTGTTGCTTCTATTAAAGTATTTAACACGCCATTTTTTTGAGGGTCGGCTTCTTCTAATCTATGGCCTTTTAAGGCATCTAACAATTCTACGCCTTTTGATATATCTTCTTGCAACAATGCTTCTTTTAAATCAGATGTAGCTTGTGCCAAAAGATGATGCTCAATTTTGGCTGGTTGATTTTTGGTGCTAGCAATCAAAGCCAAACCTTTATAAGTATAACCATGAGTATAATCAAATTTTTTGATCCAGGTATTAATATTATGACTAGGTTTAGTATAACCATGAAATAACAAAGAATGATGTTTCTGTTCTGACGTTTTGAGCACATGATCACTATGCATGGATTCCTGTAGTAGTGGTTGAAAGGTGTCGTTGAAAAATTTTGTATTTTTACTTTTAAATTCGGTCAATTTTTTATAAATACTACCATAATCACCTGTAAAAACATATGCATCATGGCTTTTTTCGTTTAAATGTGATTTTAATATGTTTTTTAGTCCAACAAAAGATGGGTTTTCAGTAGTTTTTGTAGGATGTTTAATTGTGAATGTTTCTGTTAAATTTGCAATATCCTTGAGGCTGTGTGATTCAAAAAATTGTTTAATATGAGTATTTTTATGGGGGTCGATAAAATTTGGATTTAGAAGTATTTTGGCATATAAATTTGGGTTTTTACTTATGCTGTTAATGATCTTATGTATTTCATCATTTTCATATTTTGCAGCTTTATTGTTTATTTCTTGCAGTGCGGGAAATATCGTGTTTAGATCTTCCTCTTTAAACTGGTTTTGTTTGGATAGCGTATGAATGTGTTTGCTTAATATATCTATACTCCTCTTGATATCATTAAATTCTAATTTTGTTGTATTGGCATCAGAAATTATATTGGAACCATGAATTTTATCTTGCAATAGAGAAAAAGCCTTTTCTATCTTATTGTCAATCTCACTTAAATCGCTATCATTTGTAGCTTGGCTAGACGTAGACGCATCATCTGAATCGCTGTCATTATCATTGTTATCTATGGTTTCGTATTGTTTATATGTAGCATAGAAATCTTGTATATTTTTTAACGCGGCTTTGAAAGACTCGTTGTTTAGTACTTCTAATCGTTTTTTTGGATCATTGTTCATGCAAAATTACCATAATTTGATACTTGTCATTTACGTGATTGTAACTTATTTATGTATCGGCAATCTCTGGTAAATTTTAACAATTGGTTGAGATTGGATGTCAAAGAAACGCCGCTGGTGCGGCGTTGTGGATATTATTTGGCAACTAAAAATTTGAAAGGTGGGGTGACTTGTAATTCTTTGATGGTATTGCCGGCATAGGTCGGGCCGCCACTAACCAATAAGCGCATACTATCTTTTTGGCTGGCAAAATCAATTTCTTTTAAATCTAACCAAAAAACATTTGGTGCAGTTGAGCTATCAAAATAGTACAGCATATTTTTTTGATCAGATACGGTACGCCATAGTGTTGCAGCAATATTCGGTTTATTTGGCATAGAACCACCAAACGGTACTGAAGTATCACGAATAACGGCGAAAGAATAAGTAGTGGCTTTTAGCTGATCGGCAGTTTGTGGTGCAATACCAATGTAATATGAGGCACGGACAAAACGATCTGCTGCTCTACTAGTGCCAGGTAACATTGAGCTTGGTCCGACATCTTGCCAATAAGCATTAATGGCTAACTGTTGATCAAAGGTTGGTGAATTAGTCATGACTTGATATTTTTTATCATGATGGATTACAAGTTTGCCATCAATGTATTCGAATATTGCCGAATCACCACTTTTATCAGTAATGGCCAAATGCCCAGTGCCTGGATGCCCATCAGGAGTGGTTACTTGTTGCAGGATAAAAGGTTCTTTACGTAAATGCTCTACTGCCTCATTGACAGTTGCAAAATGATCTAGCACATACTGTGCCCAGGCCGATATAGAAATAGTTTTGCGCGTATCGCCTTTGGTAAGCTTGGGGTAGACTGACTCTGCAAGATACAGCAGATTTGCTACTAACCCTTTCTCGTTGATGCCGTCAACAGTTGCTACTTCGAAGAAAGTGGTAATAACGCTACCGTATTTCGCTTGCCATTTAATGGAATTAGCTCCAGCTGCGCCATCACGTTCCATACCGCGTGGAAATACCCAAATGTTGGATCCGACATCGCTGCTCCAATCCATACTGCGTGCGGTGATTACAGTGTTCTGCGGGCCAAGATAGACCGCTCTAGTACAGGCCTCGGCATTGCTTATACAGGTCAAAAAGCTTATTACTATCGCGCCTAGGCGCCAGAAATTTTCTTGGTAGTTCATATGTGCATCCATTCTTAACAAATAGCAAATAGTATTATTTTAACATCAAATCGGGATAGGTGCATAGCTATTTATCTCAGTAATTCTCGGTCAATATCTAGTTTAAATTGGTGTTCTGTTCTTTGTGTGACATATGATGATTGATAGAAGGAATGCAATGGCAATGTTGTACAATATTTTTGACATATTGTAGGTGATATTTTGTTTTATCATTAAATAGTAAGCTATTGAACTATATTCTATTGTAGCAGAATAAAAAGCATAATTAAGGTACTGTTATGAAGATCCGCGCCAAATTAATTTTAGCATTTTTGATCCCTATTATGATAATAAGTATAACTAGTCTTGCTGGCTTTATTTGGAATAAAATGATGTTTGCAGAGCAGGTAGATGTAACATCTGTAAAAATTCGAGATGTGTTGCTATTAAATGTATTAAATAATGAACTATCCAGATATGCTAAGTCTTATTCCAATAGTATATGATGAGCAAGAAAAAGAAAACTTTGCTGCTGCTTTACCAAAATTGCAAAAGCTCATGAATGATTATAAATCGTTTGCATTAATTTCAGAAGAACAGTAATATTTTGCTAAAGTAGAAATATTAATCGAAGAAAATATTCAAATTGCAAAAGATATTTTTGTAACATCTGAAACACTACAAAAATATGCTCAACAAGAGGATTATTTAATAATTAACGCTTTAAATGCTAATATAATTAAAAGGGAACAATCATTATCTGACTGATCGTAATGTAGCCAATAAACGCATATTATTAAAACGTATACAAACAAATTTATTGCAGTACGCATTAGATGCCAAACTTCAAAACATTCTTAACATCAATCAAGCAAGTGAAGTAATGCATGCCTATCTTGATGATATAAAATTGTCGATAGAAAAAATTAGTAGTTTGCCCTTAACGCAACAAGAGATTGTATTATTTAATGTCTTGCAAGATGCTGTTGATAATGTTATTAATGCTGTGCATAATGGCATTGAACTTACCAAAAAAATAGATCTTTTAGTTTGCAAGAAGATAAAAATTCAACGGATATTGATGTTTTATTGGAGGGAAAATTATATCCAATTTCTTATAAACATGATAAAGATCAAAAGAAAAATATTCTGATAGTTAATACTTTTTTAATCTTTTCTGTGTTGGTGTTGATACTGGTTGGTGTACTATTATCTATGATTTTTGCCAAACATTTGTTAAATCTTGTAGATTATCTACGTGATGCAATTAGCAAATTAGGTGCTGGCGAACATGTAGAAATCAAAAAAATGTCAAACGATGAAGTTGGCGAATTATCGGATGCTTTTAGTGAATTGGTGAATGAAAACCGTCAACATGCCGCAAATCTAAACGAGCAAAATTGGTTAAAAGAACATGTAGCAGGCAAAAATACGTTTTTCTTAGCCAGGCCTTAGAATGTGTTTGATTTATATCTAATTTGCATGTTGTATCTCTAAATTTTCAAAATGATTGATTCTAAAATAGTGCCTTAATATCAATATGGTTGAGTAGAACAGCTAATAATGGTAGCATTATACTTTGGGAGATTATCCTATACAATTTAGAAATGGCATACTGCTATGGGGATAAAATTATAAAATATGAATTACCGTCATATATTCCATGCTGGAAACTTTGCCGATGTTTTTAAACATTGGATTTTAACTTTGTTGTTAGAAAAATTAATTGAAAAACCAACACCATTTTGCGTAATTGATACACATGCTGGTTTAGGGGTTTATGATTTAAAACATTTACACGCACAAAAAACATTAGAGCAAGATTCTGGAGTGCAGCGTATCGTAAATACGCAATTGGCACCAGCATTTCAAGCATATTATAATATTCTTTATGCGGACAATAAACCCAATGAAATTTATCCAGGATCACCAAAAATTATCCAAGCATTCTTACGTTCCCAAGATCGGCTATTTGCGAGCGAATTACATGAAGAAGATTATTTAACTTTAAAATCTAATTTTGCCGATGATAAACGTGTGAAAGTATTGCATCAAAATGGTTATGATGCTATCAAGGCCCTTTTACCACCTTTAGAAAAACGTGGTCTAGTATTTATAGATCCGCCATTTGAGAAGACTGATGAATTCGAACAAATTATTGCTGCGCTTAAAACTGGTTTAAAGCGTTTTGCCCATGGTATTTATGCGATTTGGTATCCAATTAAAGACCAAGTTAGAATGCAGCAATTTTACAGAGCATTACGGGAACTACCGATCACTAGGTGGTTATGCTTGGACCTATATGCAAATGAAGCTATTCTTAATCAACTTAATAGCTGTGGTATGCTTATTATCAATCCACCTTGGCAATTATCTGAAAAATTGCAAACAAATATGCCGTACTTGTTGCAATATTTAAAACTAGAGCATGGCACTTTTGACTTGAAAACAGAGGTAAGTTAAAATTAAATAGGGATTTTAGTCGAGGGACATTATCGATGCAATTAAATTTCTCGGCATTTTTTAAAAAAATGCCGTTCTTGGTTGTCTCGTTATTTTTGATAAATATATTGTTGTTAAAATATTTGCAACCATCAATTACCAATCCATACCGAGTAGATGGTTTTGGCGCCCAATTTCAAACTATTATATATGCTGCAATTTATGCAGAATTAAATAATAAACCTTTTGTTTATACCCCATTTGATTCTATGGAACATAATTATAACAATGATGCAAAATTTATAGAAAAAAAGGAAAATCTGATTAATTTTATTGGCAATTTTAATTTGTCTGATAACAATTCTAAAATTAACAGATTAGAAACTGGTCAATACATTAGATTTTTCGAGAAAAATCTTGACAAATGTTATAATTCAAAAACTTTGAAGAAAATAAAAAACGTATTTAGAGCAAACAAACCACAAGATTTTTTTGCAAATAATAAATTTAATATTGCTGTACATATACGTAGACCCAATAGCCATGATAACCGTCTTGCTGGCGCAGATGTTCCAGATCAAAAGTTTTTAGATATTATAAATAATTTAAAACAAAAATATGCTGATCAGGATTATTTGATTCATATTTATTCCCAAGGTAATGCGGATAATTTTAAAATGTATGGTAATGAACGTGTCGCACTCCATTTAAATGAATCAATAGAGAACACATTTACTGGCTTAGTTTATGCTGATGTTTTGGTTTTATCACCAAGTTCATTTAGTTATACTGCCGGCCTTATTTCTGATGGCAAGGTATATTATATGCCTTTTTGGCACCCACCTTTGCGAGGTTGGGAGATATTGTAATATTTTTCTTCATAAGCCTTGATTTTTACAAAAAATTTATGTGCCGGCAAATTGTGAGCCATTTCTCTTTCCCTTTGGCCTATACTTAAGATTGAATTATTTTTCAATGGTTGGTTAGTAACATTTAATGAACAGTGTAAATACATGGGGTTAAATATGAATCAAAATAGTGGACAAGATTGTAAAAATACATGTTGTTCTAAATGTATGTCATGGGGTGGAGTCTTTGCCGGTGCATTGGTGGCGTTAGGCCTATCTTTTTTGTTAAATGCTTTTGGCGTAGCCATAGGTATATCGGCATTTAAGGTATCTGCTGATGGTGGAATAATTCTAGCAATAGGCGGCTATATAGGGATGGTTATAGGCGTTATAGCTGTCATGTTCATTGCTGGTTGGGTTGCTGGAAGTTTAAGCCATGCTGGTTGTGAGAGTAAATGTTATGGTGCATTGTATGGTTTTATATCTTGGTGTATAGTCTTAGTTCTTATGGTGATGTTAGGGGCAAATACAGGCCAATTTATATCTAGCAATGTTAAAGCCATGACCAATTATCATCCTGTTATTGTACAAATGGTTAGCGAAACAGATATTGCCGCAGCTAATAATTCTGTGTCTAAGTCACGTATAACAAAGGCCATAAAAGAAGAAATGGCTGCTGATGCGCAAACCATAAAAACATTAGAGTTGGCAGTGTTTTTAACTTTTGCTTTGTTCTTTATCAGTGCGATAGCTAGCGCATTTGGCGGTTATTGTGCTGTTAGATGCAAGAAGAATGGTTGCTGTTAATTTCACCTCATGTTTTTAAAAAAAGGGGCCATTTGACCCCTTTTTATTTGTAAAGCATTAAGTGACAATATGCACATCTAATTGTGGATGAGCTATAGAGATTTTGTTTTCTTTAAAAATATCAACGATCATAGAATTTATTTCGCTGTTAATACCGTATTTTTTATCAACATGTTTTACAGTACAAGCTAATTCAAATACCATACCGTTATCTTTTAGTTCAATTAATACCGCAGTAGGCTTGTTGGCTGCATCTTTTAATATATCATGGTGTTTTAGAGCAATCGCGATTAGGGTTTCCATTACTAGTTTAATATCATTTTGATACGTAACAGTGATTCTACAAGTCATCCTAGAGAGCGTGCCATGTAATACATAATTAGTAATAGGATTAGAAATAATGTCCGAATTTGGAAATATTATTTCTTCCCTTAAAAAAGATACAAGTCTAGTTGAGCGGATACTAATTTCTTCCACATATCCCTCAATCCCTTTAACCATTATGCGATCACCAGGGCGAATTGGCTTTTCTATTAATAAAATCAAACCAGAAACAAAATTATTGACAATATTTTGTAGACCAAATCCAATACCAACTGATAACGCACCAGCGACGATAGCCAACCCTGTAAAATCCACACCTGCTACTAATAACGCGCCTAATGTTGCTACAGCCAGTACTATATATCTTAGAAGTGATCCAATAACGATATTAGTTTCTGATTCATCATGAAATTTAGATTGATTGGCAAAATGCATGGCAGTGTATTTACCAATAATTTGTAATACACAAAATATGATAAGCGCGACTATTAAACGTACCGGCACAATATTTATATTGTAGATGCTTGTACCATTAATTAAGAAGTTTTGAGTTTTTTGTAATATCAATAATGGTAAGTCAAGCCATGTTAATAATAAAAATATAATCCAGCCGCCTATTAAAACAAACAGAGTATATTTTAATATTTTCAGTTCTGGCATTTTAATGACTCTAATAAAATGTAGATTACTAATTTTTTTGTGCAAGAACATATAAAATATAGAACTAGCACCTATTACTAACAATAAAATTAGCATAGAAGTTATTAAGGTTTGTCGATGCGTTAGCATTTCCCAAGCTTTTTCGTTAAAGGTTAATTTTTGTTCTGAGTTGAGAATGTTTATTTTTTCTTGCAAATCATATATTTTATCCTGCGACTTAAATACGTATAATCTGCATTGTGATAGACGGCCGCTATGTGCTTTTTTCTTGTTGACAATATATTGTACATCAGCGGCATTTTCCTCGGTATCTTGCATAAGACCGGTATCTTGCTCTAACGAAGAAATTCCTGCTAATTTTTTAATTTCATCCTGGGTACATTTTTCCGCTTGGTAATTATATTTTTCTAATTGAGAGTACATCTCTTTAGACTTATCATAGTCCAGTTTAGTCTGTCCCAATGCTGTTTCTACTTTGCGTAGATATTCATTGGCTTTGACTAAATCAAATTCTACCGCCATTGCTGTTGAAGCAGACATGAATATAAATAGAGTTATTATTGCTTTGATCTTAAACATTATTCTTCCCTAACTTTTATAAGAGATCAGCACATATCTGAGCTAGACATCGGTACATTATAAAACAAACTGTAGCTAGTCGCCATATATTAATTTACCTAACTATTGGCGGTGTGCTTAAATTAAAGTATTTTGCATTGCAGAGTTGTTTGTTGGGATAGTTTTGTTAGTATTAGAGGCTAATACTATGGCGGCTGGGTGTTAAAAGGACTTTTATAAGCGGGACTTTTTGCTTGATTATACTCTTGGCCGTTAATTAATATGCTAACGTTATCCTTTTCAGGCCCAAGCGCATCACGTAGCTGTTGCTGTGTTGTTGCTATGAACTTCTCGTCTTTACTTTCAATATCTACCATTACTGGATTTTTGAATTCTATATTAGTAAAAATATCCTTGCAAACTTCTTGGGCTGTGTCATTGTTTGCCGGCATATCAGTATATTGAATTAATAAACCATTATTTTTATCATTAGTTATAATCGCTGTAAGTGAATTGTTAATAAAAAAATTGTAGCTGTTATTGTCATTATCGAATTTAATTTTTACATTTGAATTTTTAAATTTGTTTTGCATTTGTTGTGCGATGTGTTCTATGCTGGTATCAGTATTTTTGATATGCATACTAGCAATAGGAGTATACATGTTTGGTTGCTCAGTGAATTTATTGTAAGCAACATATGACCTAGAAAATATGCGTTTTTTTGATGACTCTAAGCCTACTATATCTATATGGTTTGTTGTTTTTGCTGTGTGTGCTGATCGAGTATGCAATTGTTGTTGCACGTTTTTAGCCTTCAGTAGTTGCTTGGCCAGCATAGCTGGAGTACAAATACCATCAGATTTATGTGCCCCTGGCATTGGTAAAGTACCAGCAACTGCACCTAATACTTTATATTCAGGCGCTATTTTAAAAGGTTTTTTTAGCTCTTCAGCATTTGGACCTACTGCAGATGTTTTAAACATGTTATTTATAAAGTGGGAACAATTATGAGTAAATAAATTGTAAGGAGTATGTTCCGCATTATCGAAATTATTGCGTATAAAACTTAACATTTTATCAACACTATATCCGTTTTCTTCACCATTCTCGCTCGTTACTAAATCAAAGGCGCTTTCTTCTGGGCGTAAGCCAAATGAAGCAAATTCATCGAGTTTCTGCATAAATGCTATGCGGGACATTGCAGGTTGGTCAGGGTATAGCTCTTTTTTTAAGTTATCAACTGCATCGTAAAAAGAAGCTATATATTCTTCAAAAGCTCGATCTGCCTTGTTAGCAAAATATTTTGTTTCTAGTTGTTCTACATCCGTAGCAAATTTTGATAATTTTTTTCCAATTAATATCCGTTTTTGCTCTTCTGATTGATTAGCTGCAAAAGATGATGTATTTAACATATCTTTAGGAATTTGATTAAGGTGAAATATAGTGGTTGCGCTGACATTTATTTTGCGTTTACTAAAGCAAGACAAGATTGGTAATGGCGATTTAATGTAACGTTCTTCAGTCAGCCCATGTTTAATAGCGTACTCTGAAGGCCTTATAGGGCTTAATGCTTGCGAAGCAAGTTGTGATTCCACACCTAAATTTTGTCTGGAGCTAGAGCTAGCTATACCGCTAGTTGGGCCAAAATTTATATCTACCGCATATACTCGGCCATGCGGTGTTTCATATACTTCGTGCGGTATTTCTTGACGAGATTCATTTCCCTTTATGTACTTTTCAAACATGTCTTGAGAAAAATATATTTTTCCACCAATGTGACTGGAAGTTTCACCTAAAAACACCGCTCGCAAACCCTGTGCTAGATTAGGATCATCTGTCTGTGCACCGTACAATAATCCGACAAATCTGTTAGGCTTTATATAACTAAACTCAGCAGCCGACATGAATAACTCCGGTTTTTTATTGTTATTTTGACCGTATCATGTCTGCGTAAGTTCATAGGTGTAATTGCGCTTTTAAAGCTAATGCTGTGCAATTGGTGTATTTACTGTAGTAGTGATTACTATTTTTGGTGCGTCTTAATCCAATTTACAAAGCTATTCATCCAATTTTGCAGGAATTGTTTGCTGCCCTCGCCAATACTACCATCAGCATTGAAAAAACCATCTTTTATATGAATAAAGGCTTCTGGTTGCCCCATGGTTGGTACATCTAGGTAAGCTAATACATTGCGTAAATGTTGTTGTGCTAAAGCGGTGCCAATTGTACCAATCGATGCACCAATAACCCCAGCTGGTTTACCTTGCCAAGCACTTTGACCATATGGGCGGGAAGCATGATCAATAGCATTCTTTAAAACGCCAGGCATAGAGCGATTATATTCTGGGGTTACAAATAATAAGCCATTGCATTCGAGAATTTCTTGCTTAAGACGTTTGGCGGCATTTGATGGATTAGCATCGTCATCTTGATTGTATAGAGGTAGATCTGCGATGTTGATGATTTTAAAATTAAAGTCGTCTGGAGCAAGCGCTATTAATCCAGTAGCAAGCTTTTTATTGAAAGAATCTTTACGTAGGCTGCCGATAATCACACCGATTTGATATTTTGCCATGAGCTTTCCTTACTATAAATTATGCAAGAACAATTGTAGCATAAGATGATTATCAAAAATACTTAGTTAATTATCTGGTAAATTAATGATTGAATTTGTCTAACTTACGTGTTAAAAACTATTTAGTCCTGTAATTCGTTACTTAAACTGAGGTACAAATGAAGCATTACTTAATTATTGTTGAATGTGCTATCGAATGTAATGGCAAATATTTAATTATTCGACGTCCAGATGGCAAACATGCCGGTGGCCTGTTATCATTTGCTGGTGGTAAAGTTGAAGAACATGACGAAGCCAATGGTTTTGATATGTTACGTGCTGCAGTTAAACGAGAAATGCTGGAGGAATTAGGCCTAGATTTAAGCGGGAAGGTAGATTACATAACCAGTGAATATTTTATAGATAGCTCTGGCATCCATGCAATAAACAATCTTTTTTATTATAAATATGATGCGATACCAATAGTAACGCCTTGTGAGCGTGAGGTACCGTGGTTTGCATGGATGAGCAAGGAAGAGATACATGCGGCAGCAAATTCTCCAGAGTGGCTAAAGAAGCTAATCGATTTGTGCTAATTTTCTATCGTTTGCTCTTCCCAATGCTTATCAGCAAAGCCTTGTTGTATTTGTAGTGGTTGATGCGATTTTATATGTGCCATTAACTCTTCTAGCGTGTTAACGGTTATGATGTAATCAAAATGTTGTGGTGCTAAAGTTTTTTGCTCCAGCATTACCTTACATTGCTGTAAAAATGCTTGCCAATAATTGGCAATGTTGAACAGATAGATTCTCTTTTTAATCACACCAAATTGGTTATGCACTAAACAATCTAATAATTCATGCAGAGTTCCGAAGCCCCCAGGCAGTACTACCACTTCATCGCATAGCGAATACATGCCAGTTAAACGTTCATGTGTATTGTTAACCCAATGTAAATGTTCGCTCTTAATATCGCCATGTTGTAAATCGAATTCACGAAATACGTGTGGAATTATCCCATAACGTGGCATGTTGTGATTAATGGATGTATGTCCGTCATTCACACATTTCATCAGGCCATTGCTGCCACCACCAGTTACTAAAGCACAATTATGTTTGGCCAACATGGCACCGAGTTCATAAGCTAGAAGTTTGTATTCTTGTGGGGCTTTCTCATCACCACTACAAAACACACAGATTGATTTAGTAGGAACAATGCTGCCAAATGCGTAATGCTTATATACTCGCTCTATACAAGGCATTTCATCGAGAATTAATAAGTCTTGCGTGTGCTTTTCTTCTACTTGTGTACGGGTTAGCCATGCGTATGCATCATGATATTCTATTTCAAGTTGAATATCCGGTTTATTCTTTATGACTTGCTTAAACATATGATAGACATAATCGTATTCAGAATAACGAATATATACAGTGTGTAAATAAACTGGGTTGGTTAGATCAAAGCCACATTCTTCCTTTACTTCGCGACGAATTGCTTCTTCAGGAGTTTCATTTTTTTCTACTTTACCACCAGGGATAGCCCACGTTCCAGGTTGCGAAACGTTCTTGTTGCGGTGCAAAAATAGCACTTGATCTCCACACTCAATAAAACATGCAGATACACTTACCTTTGAGTTAAAATCATCTGGGGCGACATCATAAATCATTTTTATAGCCTGATCTTAATTGTAATTAGTCATTGTATCAAACTATACTCTCAACATCTATTGGCATTTGCATACAAAAAAGGAAACCATGTACGCTAAAGGCATAGCAATTACAATTATTACTTTGAGTGTAGTCACGAATACTCTTTTAGCTAAATCATATAGTCTTGATGGCTATATGTTGCTAGAAGGATTACAAACTTTCAATGGTGGGTTAGGGCATGGATCAGTCTACAATGCTGTTCTTAATCCAATTTTAAATTATAATTTTACGAGTTATCCAGGATCTAGTGTTAGATTAGGCGTGTTAGCAATAGGCGATTCCGATAATACTTTCCAGTATACTAATGCCTTGCAAAACATCAGCAATATGTCTGCGCAGCGAGAGTTGCGCTTGAGTGAATTAAGTTATTTTCATCAGTTTAGCCGTGACATAGATGTGCGCGTCGGTATTATGGATGTGCGTGATTATCTTAATAGCTATGACGTGCCAAAAGAATTATTTAATTCAGGATTTGGTACTAATAGAGTTATGAATAACATTACTAACGTTTCCACTTATCCTTATTCTGGCTTGGGGGCGATTTTGCAATACACGCAGCAAAGTTACAGTGTACAAGCATCAGTATTTCAAGGTGATCCAGAACATATAAAATCAGTATTCAAGCATGGTGCTTTATTTCTTGAGCAATTGAATTTTAATTTCGATATTAATCACCAAAATAAGCAAATTTTTTATTTAAAATTTGGTGCATGGCAAAATTATCAGCCAATTTCCAGTGTTGGGTTTAGCAATATTGGTACTTATGTAATGGGCCAATATGCGTGGCTTACGGATCGGGCACAACAGATGAGTGTTTTTGCTGAAATTGGTTATAACAATAAACAAGAAAATAGATTACCTTTTTCTTTAGCTGCTGGGGTCACAGTTGAAGGGTTGTTGCCTGGTAGAAATAAAGACAAAGCAGCTTTTGGCGCAACAAGTATATGGTTACGAAATTTAAACACGGAAACGGTTTTAGAGTTAACATATGCTATCCATATTTTTGCAAGCTTTTTTATTAACCCTGATATACAATACATAATTAATCCGCGAGGATACCTAGCGAATTCCTGGGCGGGAGTATTGCGCCTGACATATATATTTGATGGGCATTTAATTGAGCGACGTTAGAGAGAAAAAAATGATATATCCAGCTGCTAAAGTTGTGTTAGTAGATAGATCACAACCAGATAAACTTTTGTTGATCTATAGAGAAATAAATGGCATAGGTGGTTATGAGGCTGCCGGTGGTAGAGTAGAGGTTGATTTTCAATTAAAAATGGCAGAAAATTTTGAAGCATGTGCAGTTAGAGAGATAAAAGAAGAAGTTGGCGTTGATGTTAAAATTTTAAACTATATAGGCAGTTATTCTTTCTTTTGGGATATTAAAGAGAACAGTTGCAGTAGTTGTGTAGTATTTTTGGGGGAAATAATCAAGGGTGATATCAGTAACATTAATTTAGACAAATCTGAATATCCGCATGAGACACGTTGGGTAGATGTAAGCGATATACTAAACAATAAATTACCCATAAGAGAAAATCATTTAGGATTAAAGAATATTTTAGTTAAAGCTATAGATTCAATGGCAATCATTGACATATATAATTCTGTGGAGACTGAATTAAATACAACATATTAACTTTGCTTTAAAGCTGGTGTACAAATTTTAGGATGCAGTTCTTAACTTCACTTTGCCCAATATACAAATCATTATGACCAAAATTTTCTACCCAGCAATTGGTTTTTTCCCCTAAAAAAGCAGAGGATAATTTTTCCCCGTGCCAGAACGGTACTATTGTATCTTCTTTGCCATGAATAAATAAAATGGGTGCTTTTATTTTATTGATTTTGGCTAAATTATTAAATTTATCAAATAAGAGAATTGGATAATGAGTAATAACTCTATAAGTACTGACAAATGGGCTTATTAAAATGACGCCAGCCACTGGCTGCTTGGTTGCAAATTCTGTACTGGGACCAGAACCAACCGATCTGCCCATTAATATAATTTTTTGTGCTGGAATTTTTTTATCCTTTACTAAATAATTGTATGTTGCTTCTATGTCTCTATATGCCGCACGTTCACTAGGTTGGCCTTCGCTAGTACCATAACCCTCGTAATCATAGCCGATCACCGAAAAGCCCATATTATATAATGCGCGTAAAGAGTGGATAACGTCGCCTAGATCTTCGTTATTGCCATGGCTATATAGGATTACGTATTTTGCGGTCGGATTGAGTAAATAGACGGCGCTAATTTTTTTACCATTTGCAGTTGTTAATGTGAGCAGATTCGGTATTTTTTTATAGGTGCTATGGGTAGGTCTAAAAATTAGATAATTTGCTAAAAAATATACGACTGTATTTAGTACTATGTAGAAAATAACTAATTGTATGGCGAACTTTTGCAATATATATATCCAATGGTGGCAAAAACACTATTTCTTTAATGCTAATTATAACTGTTATTATTAATAATACACATCGACAAATAAATTATTTCAAACATAAATAGCGTGATTTTGGCATGAAACTTAGATAAATATAAATTTCATGCCAAAAATCAGCACGGTTATCTTCTGTTGGGGTTTTTTATTCTTGGGTTTATTATTAAGAAATCCAGGTTTAAAATTGCTAAAGGAGGTGTTATCGGTTTCGGCTTTTTTCGATGAATATTTACTTGCAGTTTCTGTTGCAGTAAAAGTTTTGCCGCTAGATTTTGCTATAACAGCATTAAATAACGGCATGTTACTACTGCTGGCTTATGTGATCAGGTTGCAACTATTCTAATATCACCTTTTTTCGCCGCATTTATGGAGGCTATCTGGAAGTTAAATTCCAGCATGTAAGTTGGAAATAAAAAATAACGGTTGACGTTTTGCTTGAATAGCTTTTTGCATGATGGGGGAATAGAGTGCAGCTTACAGCACTTTTGCATCATACAACGGGAATAAATAGGCAAAAACAGACAACAAGAAAAATATTATAGATCAAACTTAGATAATCCTACTATTTTAGGATTAAAAACCAAAAATTTGTTTATTTACATAAAATCCTACTATAATAGACTTATATTAAAAATGTGTTATTACTGTAAAATACCATTACAGACAGAATATTAGTTACAAATAATCAAGTTAATCGTAAAGATATAATTTATGCAAGTAAGATAGGGGTATATTTTTAAGTTTATGTTTGACTGATTATTTTTATCTATGGAGGGATTTATGGGTGTTTTTGATAAAAGACTAGTAAATAAAAACAAATGGATGATTGATCCTGATGATGCCGTAATGTTGTTGATTGATCATCAGGCAGGCTTATTTCAATTGGTAAGGGATATAGAGCAGCCGGTACTACGTAGCCATGCGATTGCGCTAGCTAAAATTGCAAAATTAGCAAACATGCCTACTTTCACAACAGCTTCGGTCCCAGATGGTCCAAATGGTCCGTTAATTCCAGAAATCCATCTTGTTAATCCTGCGGCTGTATATATTCCGCGTACAGGCCAAATTAATGCGTGGGACAATCCGGCATGGGTGAACGCTATAGAAAAAACAAAACGAAAGACGCTAATAATAGCCGGGACCTTAACTAGTGTTTGCATGGCATTTCCGGCGTTAAGTGCTATAGAAGCAGGTTACAAAGTTTTTTGTGTAGTTGATGCATCAGGGAATTGGAGCCAGATGGCTACAGATCTAACAATTGCGCGTATTACTCAAGCAGGTGCTATGCCAATAGATACATTTGCGGTTCTTTCTGAAATTATGAGTACCTGGAATCGTCCAGACTCGGCTGAGTTTGCCAATATAATGGTAGAGCATATTGTGCCACCGTATCGAGCTTTAATTGAGAGTTATGATAAAGCGCAAAGTATACAGCGTTATGGCCGTGAAACCAAGCTGGAAAATAAATAAAGACTATATTTTCAAGAAAAATTAAGGAGTTAAATTGGAGGATTTTCGTAAAAAGATTCTATACTAAATAATATTTATCACTGAAAGTGATGTTTATCTTGGTTAATTTATCTGAATCTCATCAAAAATTAGGCATATACATATGCCTGTTAGTATCTGCAATATGTGTAGCGGTGTTGTCTGGTTGGGCTTTCAACTTGATTTATTGAAGAGCATAATTACTGGGCACGTTTCAATGAAAGTCAACACCGCGCGACTATAAATGTGATATCGCACAAGGTTATTTATTTAATAAACCAATACCAGCTCAGGAGCTACTATCGTGGCTTAAATCTAGATAATTTTCTTGGCATAAAAAATTGGTTCATCGGATGAGGCGATTATTGTCGATACTATAATTCTTTTTTTAATTATCTATGTTAGCATTGATACGGAATTAAAATTTAAGCTGGTAGTAATAGATTATTTATGTCAGCTAATGAGTCAATGAAATTGTCAAATGAGTTTAATTATGTATGAATATAATACCATAGAATTTGAAAAATTAGAGAAACATCATTTTTCTTTTTTCTTTAATCCAAAGATGGCTAAATATGCCGCATGTCAAAAAATGGTGGAATCAAGATATACAATGGAACTCTGAGATAATTAAGGATAAATATGACAGTTACGTGGATGGTTATAAATTAGTAAATGGGCAACGTAAATCCATTCAACCTTATATTATCAAAATTGACTCAAAACTTATAGGTTATATACAGTTATACAATCTTCATGATTATCATAATTTGCCAGAATTGAAAGACTATTCTAAGCCTCTAATGTCCATAGATATATACATTGGTGAACCAGATTTTTTAAACAAAGGTCTAGGCACTCGAGCGCTAAATGTCTTTATAATGCAGCATGCCAACAAAATGGACAATGCAATATTTGTTGCGGCAGATAAGAATAACATCGCAGCTTTAAAAATGTATTTGGCTTGTGGATTTAAAGAGGATAAACAAGTGGAAAATGAAATATGGTTATTATATAACCATGCTACCGGTGTAATACTAATATCAAATAATTAATTGATTTATAATAAAAGCAAAGATTATATTCTTTATGCTCTGACTAGACATGCGCTCTAATATTTGCTGCTAACTTAGCATAACTAAATCAAAAAACATAAAATCCCGTATCTGCATTAACTACAGTGCCATTTCAAAATAACTGGACTTTTAATGTTGGAACAAAACAATGTATTCAATATGTTATGAATCTGCAATCAGTAATTCCTTAAGCGGTTTAGTCCAAATTGGAATCTGATAACTAGTATGGTTGTGCCTGTTACAATCCAAGCTAGGATGTCGCTTAGTGTGTCAGATAGTGATCTTGCTTGCAACTAGTCGCGCTTTAGGCAGGAGCAGATTTGGTGCTGGCTCAAGATATTTTCCATTGTTTTCTGGAACGCGTTCTAAATGGTGTGCAAGGTTAGTGTTGTCATTCTTGTTTCTTAATTGATTTAAATAATAATGACTAGATCATACTAAAATGAATAGACTAGTGCTAAAATCTACGATATTGTCAGTTTTTATTCGTAAATTGGGCGGTAAATTATGCGGTGGACTAAAAAATCTGTGGAACAAATACCAACGAAGACTACGGTTGCAGCTATGGACCTTTTTTATTCTTATAAGATGAAACAGTTAAATTTTATACCGCCAGTAGCTAATATAGAGCTCGAGTCAGAGAATGAATGGTTCAGGTATCCATAAACCATTCTTAGATTAAAACTAAACTAATAACATTAGTTTTACGAATTAACTAATTTTAAAAATAACTGTTACCGTTGCAAGCACTTCTTGCGATCCTAGTTCAATTTGGGGAGAAGTTGACTTTGCTAACGTCATATTACGGGCAAACATAGGCCCTGGATTGTCCGCAGCTGAGGTTATAACATTAACAATACGACCCAAGCTTAACCCCGCATCCTTAGCAATTTGCTGTGCATTTACTATCGCTTTATCGATAGCCTGCTTGCGCGCATTTTGCATTAACCCATCACTATCTTCAAAAGAAAAATCAATCCCTTGAATTTGATTAGCTCCATGCATTACTGCACCATCAACTATAGTTTCCATTTGCTGCAAAGATTTATCGATATTTCTCACCTTTACTGTGATTATTTGATTTGCTTGATAGCCTACCAATGTTTGCTGCTGGTTATTGTAGCTATACTTGGGGGATATAGAAAATTGAGAGGTTTTAATATCTCTATCGTCGATATCAGACTGCTTGATGAAAGAAATCACTTGATTCATTTTATTACTGCTTTGATCTTTAACCACTTGAGCCGTCATCCCTTCTGCAACCACGCCTATTGTTACAACGGCTATATCTGGCACTGATTCTGTTTTACCGGTTGCAGAAACGCTTAATAGTTGGGAATCACCATGAATTAATTGCAATTGATGAACATTCAAAAGAAGCACGAAAACAATAAGCACACAACCTAAAATACTTGCTATCCAGATAGGTAAACGAAAATTTTCCATAACGATCTTTCCCTTTTATAATTTGCAGCGTAACTTAGAGTTATTTATGGTCATGTATTTGGCCAATCACTAATATCTCTAAAGTCTCTAAATAATACTTCTCAAATTCAAGACTTTATACATTTAAGTATATATAATTTCAGCGTTAATACTCTGCCATGATGCATAATAGGGAATGCAAAACTTAATAAGACTATAAATTTTAAAGAATAGATTTAACTTTAATTGTTGACCTACAAAGATTGTTTCACAAGTTAGGCAAAATTCTAAATAAATCTGATCTACAGATAATATAAATGGAGGAAATTCATGCAAAAAATAACTGTTAATCTACCTGAAATTAAACTTGTTGGTATAAAATGCAGAACTAATAACAAATCAGAGCAAGATCCTAATTCCGCGAAGATTGGCTCCACTATCCAACGATATTTTCAAAGTTCCATAGCTGAAAAAATTACTAATAGTATTAATCCAAATACAACCTATTGTGTTTATGCTGAATACGATAGCGATCATAACGGGAATTATACCTATTTCGTGGGTGAAAAAGTTTCTGCTTTTTCTAATACTCCAGAAGGTATATTTGAATTAATTATCCCTGCGCAAGTATACATAAAATTTACTAACGGTCCTGGTGCAATGCCAAATGTATGCATTAGTGTATGGCAAAAAATTTGGAGTATGACTTCAAGAGAGTTTGGTGGTGCAAGATCTTATTTGGCAGATTTTGAAATTTATGATTCAAGGGCTGTAGATCCAAATAACACAGTTATTGATGTATACGTTGGCATAAATTAATTTTGAAAAACAGATTATAGATCAGGTGATGGTTTTTCGCATCGGATGGTATCGAAATGAGAGGATTGAGATAGTAGATACGGTGAGCCTGGCATCCAACAATTCATGTTTTAAGCTATTTATGTTAGAATAAGAGTTACTGACTAATTGCGGTTATATTTCTACAGCCACAAATATTCTACCCTGGAGTACGGTTATGAACTTTAAAAGTGATAATATTGGTTCAATAAGTGCCGAGATTATGCAATCTATAATAGAAGCTAACAAAGGTAACCAATCTTCTTACGGTGCCGATGATTATTCCCTAGCGTTAAATAAACAGATGTCTAAAATCTTTGAAAAGGATGTAATTGTTTACTTAACTAGTACTGGAACTGCAGCAAACGGCCTAGCACTATCTGCATTAGTTGAACCATACGAAGCTATATAGTCGCTGGCGCGAAATTAACCATTTATGATGAAAGAAAGGCTCTCTTTTAGTAGAATGTTGAAAGTGTTCAAAGCAATCATCATTTTTTAAAAAAAGGAGCCTTTAATCGATGAGTATCTG